>Ga0105045_10002604_pt1 | contig 15282 bp, 13 predicted proteins | sample MAT02_FD_78089 | JGI IMG/M metagenome (GOLD analysis project Ga0105045, IMG submission 78089) | Freshwater microbial communities from Lake Fryxell liftoff mats and glacier meltwater in Antarctica - MAT-02 (megahit assembly) | ecosystem: Environmental > Aquatic > Freshwater > Ice > Liftoff...
CATGGGTCAAAGTGATGGGGTCACATAAAGTGATGGGGTCAGAGCCCGATTTCGTCGCAGCAGATCACAACTCGGAAAGACTGTGGGACGAAATCGGGATCTGACCCCAGGTATCAGGAGTCCCTCTTGCCAAGCAGTGCCCGCGCGGCGCGCGAACCGGATTTGCGCTGCAGGAACTCGTTGATGAACATGCCGGCATCGAGCAGTTTATCCATGTCGATGCCGGTCGGGATGCCCATGCCATGCAGCATGTAAACCACGTCTTCGGTGGCCACGTTGCCGGTCGCGCCCTTGGCGTAAGGGCAGCCACCCAGGCCGGAGATCGAGGTGTCGAACTGCCATACGCCCATTTCCAGGAATGCCAGCGTGTTGGCCAGCGCCTGGCCATAGGTATCGTGGAAATGGCCGGACACTTCGTCGATGCCATAGTGTTGCAAGGTCGCCTGCAGCGCGCGCTGTACCTTGACGGGGGTACCAACGCCGATGGTGTCGGCAACGCCCACATGCTCCACACCGATGCCGCGCATCAGGCCCGCCAGCATCGCCACCCGTTCGGGCGCGATCTCGCCTTCATAGGGGCAACCCACTGCACACGACATTGCGCCGCGCACGAAAATGCCCTTGGCGCGCGCCGCTTCGACCACCGGCCGGAATCGCTCGATGCTCTCGGCGATCGAGCAGTTGATATTGCGCTGACTGAACGCTTCGCTGGCGGCACCGAACACCACGATCTCGTCAGGCCAGAATGCCTGCTCCAGAGCCACGGCGGCTTCCAGACCCTGGAGGTTGGGCGTGAGCACCGAATACCGCACCCCCGGCTGGCGCGTGAGGCCCGACATCACCTGCGCGTTGTCGGCCATCTGGGGCACCCATTTCGGGCTCACGTAACTGGTGACCTCGATCTCTGTGAGGCCGGCCTCCTGCAAGCGGTGCACCAGGCCAATCTTGATTTCGGTGGGCACCGTCTGCTTTTCGTTCTGCAACCCGTCGCGCGGGCCGACCTCGACCAGCCTGACCTTGGTTGGCAATGGCATGGCGTTTCCTCGCATAGTCTGTAGGGGATGGGCAGTGGCACCGTCTCAATAGCCACGCTGGGGATCGACGATACCCGCAACCGGCTCGCCACGCTCCAGGGCGCGTATCTTGCCCGCAATTTGCGCAATGCTTTCATCACGCAAGGTCTGGGCAGAGATATGGGGCGTGACCCGGATTTTCGGATGACGCCAGAGCGCATGCATGCCTGGCAATGGCTCGTTGCGAAATACGTCCAGGGTGGCACCCGCCAGATGGCCGCTGTCGAGCAAGGTCAGCAGATCGTCTTCGACCACCAGATCGCCACGGGCCACGTTGACCAGATACGCACCCTTGGGTAGCTGCGTCAGATTGGCGCGACCGAGGATGCCGCAGGTATCGGGTGTCAACGGTAACAGGCAAACCAGTGCGTGGCTGGCGGCCAGAAACGCCGGCAACTGCGCGGAACCCGTGAAACAGCGAATGCCTTGCACGTCGCGCCCGGTGCGGCTCCAGCCGTGGACCGGGTAGTCGAACTGGCGCAGCGCTTGCGCGACGCGGGTACCGAGCACACCCAGACCCAGCACCCCCACCGCACTGAGCGCGCGCGGTCGCGCGGGGCGGCGCAACCAGACGCCGGTGGCGGCTTGCTCCGCATAGGCACTGAACTCGCGGAAATGGCCGATCACCGCATGGCAGACATACTCAGCCATCTGCACCCCCATGCCGGCGTCATCGAGCCGGATCACGCGCAACTGCGGCTGCAGGCGCAGCCGCATCAATTTATCCACGCCAGCGCCGACGTTGAACAAGGCCTTGAGTTGCGGCTGCTGGTCGATGAAAGCTTGCGGCGGCGACCACGCCACGCCATAGTCGGCCGGCTCGGCACCATCGGTCCAGGCCTCGATGCAGGCACCGGGCAGATGGCGACGCAGGGCTTCCAGCCAAGGTTCGGGCGCACTTGAAGGGTCGCAGTAAGACACCCGCAAAGTCATGGTGCCATCTTCAACAACTCGTCACCCTCGGCGACCTGGTCACCGGGCGAAAACAACAGCTCGGCGACCGTGCCGTCAGCCGGCGCGGCAATGCTGTGTTCCATTTTCATCGCCTCCATCACCGCCAGTGCCTGGCCTTTGCGGACGGTGTCTCCCGCCTTGACCGTGAACGACAACACCTTGCCGGGCATCGGCGCGGTCAAACGGCCAGCCTCACCCTGGCTGTCGCCAGCGTGGTCAAGCAGATCGATCGACAGGATGCGGGTGGCACCGTGGGGCGCGAACACATGCACCTGTTCGCCGTTGCGGTAGACCTGCACCACATGACGCTGGTCGGCGTAGTTCAGATCGATACCCGCATCGGTCCGGTGGAATGTCAAAGGCGCTTGTGCCTCGCCCACCTGCAATTGCAAGCTGCCGTCATGCAGATAGGTCAGCTGTGCTTCGACCGATTCCCCATGAAACTCGAACCCGAAGCGACGCACCGCGACACCAAATGCACGCCAGCCATCGCGGCGGCTGAACGGATCGTTCTGTTCCTGTGCGCGCTCTTGCACCAGCGTGTCGGCAATGGACGCAGCCGCCGCCAACGCCAGCCCCACCGGTTCCTGTTTGAACACGGTCGCCGCTTCACGCGGAATCAGTGCCGTATCCAGGTCGGCGTTCGCAAAGGATGGGCTGCGCGCCACATAGCGCAGGAACTGCACATTGGTGTTCAGCCCGACGATGTGGGTCTGCGCCAGCGCCGCGTCCAGCCGCGCCAGCGCCTGTGCACGGTCGGTGCCCGTCACGATCAGCTTGGCGACCATGGAGTCGTAGAACGGCGAGATGGCGTCGCCCTCGCGCACGCCGTCGTCGATGCGCACGCCGAGCGCATCGCTTGCGCGGGCAAAGCTGGAGGCTGCGGGCTTGCGGTAGACCTGTAGCGTGCCGGTGGCTGGCAGAAACTGGTTATCCGGGTTCTCGGCGCAGATGCGGGCTTCGATCGCGTGGCCCTGGATGCGCAACTGCGCTTGTGTCAACGGCAACGTCTCTCCACTGGCCACGCGCAGTTGCCACTCCACCAGATCCTGCCCGGTGATCGCCTCGGTGACCGGATGTTCCACCTGCAAGCGGGTGTTCATTTCCATGAAGAAAAACGGCATGCTACCGTCCGGGCGCTGCTCGACGATGAACTCGACCGTACCGGCACCCACATACCGTACTGCGCGCGCCGCAGCCACGGCTGCGGCGCCCATCTCGGCGCGCATCGTATCGGGCATGCCGGGAGCGGGAGCCTCTTCCAGCACCTTCTGGTGCCGCCGCTGAACTGAACAATCGCGCTCGAACAGGTGCACGACATTGCCATGGCTGTCGCCGAAAACCTGGATCTCGATATGGCGCGGGCGTTGCACATACTTCTCGATCAGCACCGCGTCGTCGCCGAAACTGTTGCTGGCCTCGCGTTTGCACGACGCCAGCGCCGCATCGAAATCACCTGCTTTTTCGACGATGCGCATGCCCTTGCCACCGCCACCCGCACTGGCCTTGATCAACACCGGGTAACCGATGCGGGCCGCCTCGCTGCGCAGCAGGTCGGAGTCTTGCGCCGGCGCATGGTAACCAGGCACCAGTGGCACGCCGGCCGCTTCCATCAGTCGCTTGGACTCGGCCTTCAGGCCCATGGCCTTGATCGCCGACGGTGGCGGGCCGATGAAAACCAGACCGGCATCGGCACACGCCTGCGCAAACGCCTCGTTTTCACTGAGAAAACCGTAGCCAGGGTGCACCGCCTGCGCCCCGGTTGCCTTGGCCGCTTCCAGGATGGTCTGCCAGCGCAGGTAACTGTCGCGCGGTGCGCTACCGCCGATCGGCACCGACTCGTCGCAGGCCGCCACATGTTTGGCATGGGCATCGGCATCCGAATACACCGCAACGGTGCGAACCCCCATGCGGCGCGCGGTGGCGGCCACCCTGCACGCTATCTCTCCGCGGTTCGCGATCAATATCTTGGTGAACATGTTTTTATCTCAAGGAAATTTGGCGGCTTGGTGACTATGTTGGACACCCGCCGCATTCAACGGACGGGCACTGGCGTCAGCCAGGTTCGCAGTCGCCGAATGACTGCCTTCAAAAAAGCCAACAGGACGATCAACAGCCAGGTCATCAGCATCAGCGCGACGATCAATGCGACACCGAACGCCAACGGATGCTGGATCGCCAGCCACAAGGCAGCCATCACCAGGCCATCTTCGACCAGGCTCACGCCGATATTCGAAAACGGCTCGGGCGATGTGTTGACGGCGGCCCGCGTTGTCGCCTTGGTGACGAAGGAACTGGCAGCGAGCGTCCCCCCCAGCAGACCGGCCACCGCCGCCATCGCTGCGTGGTCCGCGCCAAAGACGCCAGCGGCCAGCAAGGCACCGCCGGGAACCCGGATCAGCGCATGCAACAGGTCCCACAGACTGTCGAGCCCGGGTATCTTGTCGGCGAAGAACTCGACGAAAACCATCACACCGCTGGCGACCAGTACCAGCGGGTGCTGCAACACCTGCAGGCCTTCGGGCAACGGCATCCAGCCCAAGGCACCGGAGCCGCCGACCAGAAACAACACCGCGTACAGCCGCAGGCCGCTGGCCCAGCCCAGCGCCGCCGCAAGCGCCAGCAGGGCCGGCATGTCCATGAACTGCACGCCCTGGGCCCATGCCGCGCCAGCCGGCGCGGACAGGGATTGCAGATGATCGAACCAGTCCTGCATGCACGCAACTACATCCGGAAGAGGCCGAACCGGGTGTCTTCGATTGGCGCGTTGCGCGAGGCGCTCAGACCCAGGGCCAGCACCCGCCGGGTGTCGGCCGGGTCGATGACGCCGTCATCCCACAATCGCGCGGTGGCGAAATACGGATGCCCCTGCGCTTCATATTGGTTGCGGATCGGTGCCTTGAAGGCCTCTTCCTCTTCCATGCTCCAACTGCCACCGCGACCCTCGATGCCGTCGCGTCGCACCGTGGCCAGCACAGAGGCCGCCTGTTCACCCCCCATGACCGAAATACGGGCGTTGGGCCACATCCAAAGGAAACGCGGAGAGAATGCGCGCCCGCACATGCCGTAATTGCCGGCGCCGAAACTGCCGCCGATGATGATGGTGAATTTGGGCACTGCGGCAGTGGCCACCGCTGTCACCAGTTTGGCACCGTTGCGGGCAATACCTTCGTTTTCGTATTTGCGTCCGACCATGAATCCGGTGATGTTTTGCAGAAACACCAACGGCAGTTTGCGCTGGCAGCACAACTCGATGAAATGAGCGCCTTTGAGCGCCGACTCACTGAACAGGATGCCGTTGTTGGCGATGATGCCCACCGGCATGCCTTCGACATGCGCGAAGCCGCACACCAGCGTCGTCCCGTACCGCGCCTTGAATTCGTCGAACTCGGAGCCGTCGACGACGCGCGCAATGATCTCGCGGACGTCAAAGGGTTTGCGGGTGTCGGTGGGAATCACGCCGTACAGATCCTGGCCGTCGAAACGCGGGGGGACCGGTGCCAGGGGCACGGACATCTTGTGATCGGCCTGATTGAGATTGCGGATCGTGTTGCGCGCGATCTGCAGCGCATGCATGTCATTTTCGGCCAGGTGATCGGCAACACCGGACAGACGGGTATGCACATCGCCACCGCCGAGGTCTTCGGCGCTGACCACCTCGCCGGTGGCCGCTTTCACCAGGGGAGGACCGCCCAGAAAGATCGTGCCCTGGTTGCGCACGATGATGCTCTCGTCACTCATGGCCGGTACATAGGCACCGCCAGCGGTGCAACTGCCCATGACCACCGCGACCTGGGCGATGCCCTGTGCGCTGAGGTTCGCCTGGTTGAAAAAGATGCGGCCGAAATGGTCGCGATCCGGGAACACCTCATCCTGGTTTGGCAGGTTGGCACCGCCGGAATCGACCAGGTAGATGCAGGGCAGGCGGTTTTGCTGCGCGATTTCCTGCGCTCGCACATGTTTCTTGACCGTCAGTGGGTAATAGGTGCCACCTTTGACGGTGGCGTCGTTGCACACGATCATGCAATCGATGCCACTGACGCGTCCGATGCCGGCGATCAGGCCGGCGCACGGCGCGCTGTCGCTGCCATCGCGATCCGGGTACATGCCCAGCGCCGCCAGCGGACTGAGCTCCAGAAACGGGGTGCCCGGGTCAAGCAGCATCTGCACCCGCTCGCGCGGCAGCAACTTGCCGCGCGCCACGTGCTTGGCCCGTGCCGCGTCGCCGCCACCCTGCTGGGCCTTGGCGATCTGGGCCTGGAGGTCGGTGACCAGCATGCGCATCGCCAGGGCATTGGCCTGAAAATCGCTCGCGCGGGGATTGAGTTTCGATTCGAGTTTGGGCACGTCGGCTCCTGTTTGCGTGTCGGGCCGCCCGATCAGACCATCAGCTGCGGCAGGTCGGCCATGTCGGCAAACAACGCGACCGCACCCGCTTCCCGCAGCGCAGCACCGTCGCCGCTTCCATGCGGCAGGTAGCCAAACACCACCGCGCCCGCAGCGGCACCGGCGGTGACGCCGATCACCGTGTCTTCCACGACCGCACACCGTCGGGGATCGACCTGCAAGGCAGCAGCTGCAGCCAGGTATACATCGGGGAACGGCTTGGAGCGCGGCGTTTCATAGCCGCTGAAGATGCGCCCTTCGAAGTAGTCCATCAAGCCAAGCTTGCGCAGTTGCATCTCGACCTTGAAGCGGTCCGCGCCCGAGGCGCAGGCGATGCGCGCGTTGTAGTGTCCATGGATGCGGCGTACCGCATCATGGATATTCGGGATCGCCGTGAGCTCATCTTGCAACGCAGCGTTGCGGCGCTGCTGAAACTGCGTCAGCCAGTGCGCGTCCACTGGCTGCCCGATTTGGGCCTCGATCATCGATAGCTCGTCCTTGAGCGCCCTACCCACGAAATGCGCCATGCATTCTTGCGGCGTCAACTGCCAACCCAGCTCAGCCAGCATCTCGCGCAAGATGCGGTTGGTGATGTGTTCGGAATCGACCAGAACACCATCACAGTCAAACAATACGGCGTCAAACTTCATGCACGATAGTCCCAAGAGTTGTCATTGATCGGCTGCCAAGAGTCTCAGGCTCATGCCCCGGTCTTGCGCCGCGCTTTGTTGTCTTCGAGCGACTCCATGGGTGCGCCAGCGCGCGTCCAGTCCGCCCAACCGCCGTCGATGTGGGCCACATTGGTCATGCCCATGTCCTGCAGAGACTTCGCCGCCAACGCGCTGCGCCAGCCTGCGCCGCAGAACAGCACATATTCGCGCGTTTCGTCAGATAGCGCCGGCTTGTGGTACGGCGAGTCCGGATCGACCCAGAACTCGAGCATGCCACGCGGCGCATGCAACGCACCGACGATGGTGCCTTCGCCCAGTTCGCGGATGTCGCGAATATCGACGATCTGGACTTTCGGATCGCCCAGGCGCGCGCGCACTTGGGCAACGCTGTAGGTTGTGACCTCGGCCATGGCCTGGTCGACCAGTTGTCGATATCCCTTGGTGATCGGCATAGGTTTTTCTTCATCATTATGGGCAACAAGGCCCGGGTTTGCGCATCTTGCGGTGGCATCGAACGACGCTGCTGTACCGCGCCATGGTTCAGGCCAGCGCGCGCTGAATCAATATTTTCTGCACGTCGCTGGTGCCCTCATAGATCTGACACACCCGCACGTCGCGGTAGATCCGCTCCAGCGGAAAATCGGCTACATACCCATAGCCACCCAGCGTCTGGATCGCCGCCGAGCAGACCTGTTCGGCCATCTCACTGGCAAACAGCTTGGCCATCGCAGCCTCTTTCAGACAGGGCTTGCCTGCATCGCGCAGACAGGCGGCATGCCAGGTTAGCTGGCGCGCCGCCTCGATGCGGGTGGCGCAGTCGGCCAGGCGGAATGCCACCGCCTGGTGGCTGAAGATCGGCTGACCGAAACTCTCGCGCTGCTTGGCATAGTCCAGCGCAAACTCGAACGCGCTGCGCGCCATGCCGACGCTTTGCGCCGCGATGCCGATACGCCCGCCCTCCAGGGCACCCAGTGCGATCCGGTATCCCTCACCCTCCGCGCCGATCCGGTTTTCGACCGGGATGCAGCAGTCGTCCAGGTTGATCTGCGCGGTATCGCTGCTGTGCTGACCGAGCTTGTCTTCCAACCGCGCAACCTGGTAACCCGGCGCATCGGTTGGCACCAGGAAGGCGCTCATGCCTTTTTTACCGGCCGCCTTGTCGGTCACCGCAATCACGATCATGACCTGCCCGTTCTTGCCGCTGGTGATGAATTGCTTGATACCGCTGAGCACATAGGCGTCCTTGTCGCGAACGGCGGTGGTGCGCAGCGCAGAGGCATCCGAACCGACGTGCGGCTCGGTCAACGCAAATCCACCGAGCATGCGCCCTTGCGCCAAGGGCGTCAGCCACTGCTGCTTCTGCGCGACGTTGCCATACGCCATCAGAATCGCGTTGACCGGGCAGTTGGTGACGCTGATCGCGGTGCTGGTACCACCGTCGCCCGCGGCGATCTCCTCCAGCACCAGGGCCAGGGTCAGGTAATCGAGGTTGGCACCGCCGAATTCCTCCGGCACGCAGATGCCATAGGCACCGAGTTCGGCCAGTCCTCGATGCGCCTCTTTCGGGAAGTGGTGCTCCTTGTCCCAGCGCGGCGCGTGGGGCCATAGCTGCTCTTGGGCGAAAGCGCGAACTGCGTCGCGCACCATTTCCTGGTCCTGGCTGAGCAACATGCGGGGTTCCTCGTCAATTGCGCGAATACAGTCGGACTGTCAGACGGTCAGACCAGTTCCAGCGCCACCGCAGTGGCCTCGCCACCACCGATGCACAAGGTCGCCAGGCCGCGCGTCTTGCCATGGGCCCTGAGCGCATGCATCAGCGTCACCATGATGCGGGCACCGCTGGCACCGATCGGGTGACCGAGTGCACAAGCGCCACCGTTCACGTTGACGATGTCGTGTGACAACGAGAGTTCGGCCATCAGCGCCATCGGCACGACAGCGAACGCTTCGTTGACCTCCCACAGCTCGACATCTTGCACGCTCCAACCCGCCTTGGCCAGGGCTTTGTGCGTTGCGCCCACCGGCGCGGTGGTGAACCAGTTCGGCTCCTGGGCGTGCAGTGCGTGCGAGACGATACGCGCCATCGGCTGCGCACCTAGTCTGGCGGCGGTGGACGCGCGCATCATGACCAGCGCGGCGGCACCGTCGCTGATGGAGGAGCTCGACGCAGCGGTGATGGTTCCGTCTTTCTGGAACGCCGGCTTGAGGGTGGGAATCTTGTCGATCTTGACACGGCCCGGGCCTTCATCCATGGCAATCACCGTGTCGCCCGCACGGCCCTTGACCGTGACCGGCGTAATCTCCTGGGTGAACGCGCCCGACGCGATGGCGGCCTTGGCACGTTGTACCGACGTCATCGCAAACGCGTCCTGCGCCTGGCGGGTGAACCGGTACCTGGCCGCGCAGTCTTCGCCGAACGTGCCCATGGCGCGGCCCGGCTCGTAGGCGTCTTCCAGACCGTCGAGCATCATGTGGTCGTACACCTTATCGTGCCCGATACGCATGCCGCTGCGGCCCTTGAGCAGCAGATAAGGCGCGTTGGTCATGCTTTCCATGCCGCCGGCGACGATCACGTCATGGCTACCTGCGAACAGCATGTCGTGGGCGAACATCGCAGCTCGCATGCCTGAGCCGCACATCTTGGACAAGGTCACCGCGCCGGCGCTCATCGGCAGACCACCCTTGAGGGCTGCCTGGCGCGCCGGCGCCTGGCCCTGGCCGGCCATCAGGCAATTGCCGAACAAGACTTCACCCACGTGCTCGGGCGCGACGCCGCTGCGCTGCATCGCTGCGGCAATCGCAGCGCCACCCAGGTCGTGCGCGCTCAGCGACGAAAAATCGCCTTGGAAACTGCCCATCGGCGTGCGTGCGGCACCGACGATGACGATGGAATCTGAGCTCATGCCACCTCCGTGTCTGCTGACAGGTTGAACCGCTTGTCCTGCTCGTACGGGAACACATCAAACACATGGCCCTGGGCGATGCGCTCCTTGTGGCCCTGCCAGAAGGCGGCATCCAGAAGGTCGGCATGGTGGCGCATGAACACTTCGCGTACAACCGGATTGCCCAGCAGGAACGGGCCAAACGTTTCGGGGAATACATCCTTCGGACCGACGGTATACCAGACCTCGCCACTCATTTCTTCCTCATCGGTGCGTGCTTCGGGCACGCGGCGGAAATTGCAATCGGTGATGTACTCGATTTCATCGTAGTCGTAGAAAACGACCTTGCCGTGGCGGGTGATGCCGAAATTCTTCCACAGCATGTCACCCGGGAAAATATTGGCAGCCACCAGGTCCTTGATCGCGTTGCCGTATTCGACGACGCCGCGTTCAATCTGTGCGCGTGCGCGCATTGCCGTTGGACCGTCGGCATCGCAGGACTGGCTCAGGTCAAAGGCTTCCTGCAGATAGATGTTCAGCGGAATCATGCGCCGCTCGATATAGACATGCTGCAGGATCACCTCGGTTTTCCCGTCGCCGTCGCGGTCGCTGATTTCGAGCTGGCTGGGTGCGAACTTCTCGAGCTCGGCGATCAGTTCGTCGTCGAACCTTTCGCGAGGGAACGCAACGCCGCTGTACTCCAACGTGTCAGCCATGCGGCCCACACGGTCATGCTGCTTGACCAGCAGGTATTTGCCCTTGATCTGCTCGCGGGTCGTCTCTTTCTGCGGCGGATAGTAGTCCTTGATGACCTTGAACACGTAGGGAAACGACGGCAAATCGAATACCAGCATTACCATGCCCTTGATGCCGGGCGCGATGCGGAACTTGTCGGTCGAATGCCGCAGGTGGTGCAGGAAATCACGATAGAAGAGATTTTTGCCCTGCTTCTGCAGCCCCAATGCACTGTAAAGCTCGTTACGCGGCTTGCGCGGCATCATGCTGCGCAAGAATTGCACATACGCGCTGGGCACTTCCATGTCGACCATGAAATAGGCGCGAGCGAAGCTGAACAAGATCAGCATGTCGGCCTCGCCGAACAAGGCAGCGTCGATCACCAGCTTGCCGGCCTTGTTGTGCAGCAAAGGCAAGGCGAACGGCTCCTCGGTGAAGCCGTTGATGATCTTGCCAACCAGGTAGGCACCCTTGTTGCGAAAGAACAGCCCTGACAAGACCTGCAGCTGGAAGTTGGCGCGCAAAGCGACATCGCCCATACGCCGGTGCATGGCCTGCGCCACGAAGGCGCAATCGCGCGGCAGGTTATCGAATTCCCGGCGCAGATGGAAATCGGCCACGATCCGTTCGAGCACCTGTTGCAGATCGTTCTGCGACGGGTAATAGGAGCGGTAGGTTGGCAGGGCCTCGGGCTCGTCGTTTTCAATGTATTCGGTACTGACCGCCGGCCGCAAAAATATGAAATCGTTCTGGAAATAGCTGCGATCGAGGATTTTGGTGGTAACCGAATTGAAAAAAGTCTCCGCCAGTTCGGGTTGGTGATGATCCACCAGCAAGCCGATGTAGTGCAACTTGACCTGTTGCCATACTTCCATCGGCTGCTGGCCGGCCCTGAATTCGCGCTCCAGTCGGCGAAAGCATTCCCGCACCCGCAGGTCGTAGAACTCGATGCGCTCACGCTGCGCGCGCTGCTGGCCATGCCAGTCGGCAGTCTCGAATCGGTGCTTGGCACGCGCCGATTCGGTACGGAACAATCGGTAGTGCCGGTTGAATCCATCCATCATCGCTTTTGCGATGTCGTAGGCCACCGTGGAATCGAGTCGCTGGGGAAACATGGGCGTGGCTCCGGTCTCGGCGGCTCAGCTGCGATCGACTTCAGTCAGATGCGCTATCGCGACGCGATACAGGCCGTCGAGCCAATCCACACCCGGAACGGACATGTGCAGATCCTTGAGCAGGCCGTCCTGCAGGCCGTACACCCATCCGTGCAGTGTCAGTTTCTGGCCCTTGGCCCAGGCATCTCGCACCACGGTGGTATGCGCCACGTTCACGACCTGCTCAATGACATTGAGTTCGCACAGCACATCCAGACGCAGCGCCGCCGGCGTCTGCGCAAGCAATGCGCTGTGGCGGTCACGCACGTCCTGTACGTGGCGCAACCAGTTGTCGGCCAATCCGATACGGATATTCTCCAGCGCTGCCTGAACGCCGCCACAGCCGTAATGCCCCACGACGATGACATGCTCAACCTTGAGGCGCTCGACCGCGAACTGGAGGGTGGACAAGGCATTGAGGTCGGAATGCACCACCACATTGGCCACGTTGCGGTGCACGAAAACCTCGCCAGGCTCCAACCCGGTGATCTGGTTCGCCGGCACCCGGCTGTCCGAGCAACCGATCCACATGTACCTGGGTTGATGCTGCGCCTTGAGCCCGGTGAAAAATCCCGGACGCTCGGACTCCATGCGCGCCGCCCACTCACGGTTGTGGGCGAACAATTCAGCCAGTGCGTTAGTGGTCATGCAGAGATTTTGCCTGTGCGCGATGCGATCGATGGTTGGCGCGGCCTGTCAGCAGGTTTCGGCAAACAACTCGCGCCCGATCAACATGCGGCGGATCTCACTGGTGCCGGCGCCAATTTCGTACAGCTTGGCGTCACGCCACAAACGACCGAGCGGGTAGTCGTTGATATAGCCGTTACCGCCGAACAGCTGGATGCCCTCGCCCGCCATCCAGGTGGCTTTTTCGGCGCACCACAAAATCACCGAGGCACAATCCTTGCGCACCTGGCGCACATGCGCGCTGCCCAGTGCGTCTAGGTTCTTGCCCACGGTGTAGCAATAGGCACGGCCGGCCTGCAGCACGGTGTACATGTCGGCAACCTTGCCCTGCACCAGCTGGAACTCGCCGATGCTCTGACCGAACTGCTTGCGGTCGTGGATGTAGGGCAGCACGTTGTCCATCACCGCCTGCATGATGCCGATCGGGCCTGCCGACAACACCGCGCGCTCATAGTCGAGCCCGCTCATCAGCACCTTGGCACCGCCGTTGAGATCGCCCAGGATGTGGTCGTGCGACACCTCGACGTTGTCAAATACCAGCTCGCCGGTATGGCTGCCGCGCATGCCGAGCTTGTCGAGCTTTTGCGCGATCGAGAAGCCTTTCATGCCTTTCTCGATCAGGAACGCAGTGATGCCGCGCGCGCCCATTTCGGGCTCGGTCTTGGCATACACCACCAGCGTGTCGGCGTCCGGCCCATTGGTGATCCAGAACTTGCTGCCGTTCAGAAGGAAGTAGCCGCCTTTATCCTCGGCCTTGAGTTTCATCGAGATCACGTCGCTGCCGGCACCCGACTCACTCATGGCCAGCGCACCGACATGTTCGCCGCTGATCAGCTTGGGCAGGTATTTGCGGCGCTGGACGTCGCTGCCGTTGCGATTGATCTGGTTGACACACAGATTGCTGTGCGCGCCATAACTCAGACCAACCGAGGCCGATGCGCGGCTGATTTCCTCCATCGCGACCATATGCGCCAGGTACCCCATGCCGGCACCGCCGTATTCTTCGCCTACGGTGATGCCCAGCACACCGAGTTCGCCCATCTTCACCCACAGGTCCATCGGGAACTGGTCGCTGCGATCTATCTCAGCCGCACGCGGCGCGATCTCGGCCTGCGCGAAGCTCCGCACCGCGTCGCGCAGGGCGTTGATCTCGTCGCCAAGCTGAAAGTCGAGGCCAGGCATGGGGGTCATGGGGTTGTCCTTTGTCGGTGGAAAAGGGTTGGGGCGGTCACCGCAAAGTCGGTCCGTACGGGTTCACACAGGTCAGGATGCAGGTGTCGGGCGGGGGCGCGATCGGTTGTCATGCGGGTCGACTACGACGAAGTTTGGATTGACGTTTACGTAAACGTCAATTATGGTACAGATCAACCAGGACCGCGGGGTAACTCGAAACCAACGCCATGTCATCCTGCTCCATTGCGTTTTTCCGCCTGGGTCAGCAAGGCTTTGGCCTCTTTCTCATGCGCCTTGACCTCATCGAGGTTGGCAAGCAGGTCGGCCATCTGTTCCTCCAGCGCAATCCGGTGGGCCGCCAGCACGTTGAGAAACTTGCGCAATTGCGGACCCGTGTCGCGCGGGCTGTCATACATGTCGATGATCTCGCGCGCCTCCGTCAACGACAGGCCCAGGCGTTTGGCACGCAACGTGAGTTTGAGCCGGGTACGGTCGCGCGCGCTGTATACGCGATTGCGCCCGCCGGGGCCGGTGCGATGCGGCTGCAACAGGCCCAAGTCCTCGTAAAAGCGGATCGCGCGTGTCGTCAGGTCGAACTCTCTCGCCAAGTCGCTGATGGTGAACGGATGGGACATGCTCGAAACGCTTTCGACGGTGAGGCGGTGGGGACCGCGGAACCACAGGTGACAGGCAGCCAGGGTGCCGGTCCATACAATGTCAGGCTGCATCTGACGTTTACGTAAACGTCATTTTTACACTACATCATGAACGAACTCGAAAGTCAGCTGCACTATCCGCTGGGCGACGCCATGCCCGCCCCGGGCGGCACGATGGAGGTGGCACCCGGGGTGCGCTGGCTCCGGATGTCGCTGCCATTTGCGCTGAACCATATCAATCTGTGGCTGCTGCGCGACGAAATCGACGGTCGTCAGGGATGGAGCGTCGTGGATTGCTGCATCGCAAGCGATGAGTCCCGGGCCCAGTGGAAACAGGTATTTGACACCCAACTCGAGGGAATGCCGATCCTGCGCGTCATCGTCACCCACATGCATCCCGACCATATAGGGCTGGCGGACTGGTTGTGCCAGCGCTGGAACGTCCGGCTGTGGATCAGCGCCACCGACTACCACGTGGCGCGCCTCGGTGCATTGGGGCCATCGGCGTTCGGCGGCGAGGCGGCTGCCGAATTCTTCGCATCGCACGGACTGATCGACCCGGCCTCGGTGGAACAGATTAAGGCCCGCTCCAGGTACTACCCCAGCCTGGTGCCCAGTGTGCCCCGGCAGTACCGGCGCATATCGGACGGCGATGTGCTGACGATCGGCCACCGCGCATGGCGTTGCATCAGCGGCTACGGCCACGCGCCAGAGCATATGGCGCTGTACTGTGACGCGCTCAAGTTGCTGATCGGCGGCGACATGATGCTGCCACGTATCTCGACCAATGTCAGTGTGTACGAGGTTGAACCCGAGGCCAACGCACTCAGGCAGTTCCTGGACTCGATCGACCGGTTCCGCGCACTGCCAGACGACACCTTGACTCTGCCGTCGCATGGCAAACCCTTCAC
>Ga0105045_10002606_pt1 | contig 15279 bp, 13 predicted proteins | sample MAT02_FD_78089 | JGI IMG/M metagenome (GOLD analysis project Ga0105045, IMG submission 78089) | Freshwater microbial communities from Lake Fryxell liftoff mats and glacier meltwater in Antarctica - MAT-02 (megahit assembly) | ecosystem: Environmental > Aquatic > Freshwater > Ice > Liftoff...
ATGCTGCTGGACGTCATCGCCCACCCCGACGCAGGGCCGCAGCAGCGTCTTCTGGAGGCGGAACTCATCATCGGCCAGTCTACGGGCCCCGCACCCAAAGGCTGAGCCATGGTCAAGGCGAGGCCGCTTTCCCGCTTCGATTTTCCAGAAGGCTTTGGCTTCGGCGCCGCGATTTCCTTTTCGCCCACCTCGCCACCGCCAGGCAGGCGATTTCGGATGGGGCAACGTCAAGGGGTTCTTCTATTGATCACTGCTGGACAATTTTGATCGGGCCGAAGGCTATGAAAAGCGCTTTGGTCTGGTTCATGTCGACTTTGACACTCTGGTCAAGACGCCGAAATCCTCTTATCACGCTCTCGCCCGCGCCGTGGCGCGCAACGAGCAGGACGCCGCCATGACCCTTGCCATTCTTGCAGATATCGGGGGCACCAACACCCGCGTGGCACTTGCTGACGGTGCGACGGTGCGGCTGGACAGCATCCGCCGCTTCCCCAACGCCGACTATCAGGCGCGCGGGCAGGACATCGCCCATGTGCTGCATGATTACCTGATGCACACGGGGGCCAGCGTGACGGGCGTCTGTGTGGCCGCCGCGGGCCCGGTTCAGGACGGCGTGGCCACTATGACCAACCTTGACTGGGTGATGGATGCGGCCAAGCTGACCCGTGCTACCGGCGCGATAAAGGTGGCCATCCTCAACGACCTGCAGGCACAAGGTCAGGCACTTGGCCATATCCCGGCCGAAAACCTGCGCCGGGTGATCGACGGCCCGGTGAAAACTGGCGCGCCGATGCTGGTTGTGGGCCTTGGCACCGGCGTCAACGCGGCACCCGTCCACCCGGGAAGCGGGGGCCGTGTCGTCCCGCCCTCGGAATGTGGCCATGTGAACATGCCGGTACGGACCGAGGAAGACTTCCGCCTTGTCCGCTTCATCGAAGCCCGGCTTGCCGCCGAGGGGGAGGTGCCACATGCCGGGGTTGAAGAGGTCCTGGCGGGCCGCGGTCTTGCCAACCTTCACGCCTTCGCCGCCGCGGAAGGCGGCCACCCCGCCACGCTGACCTCAGCCGACGTTCTGAAAGCGCTGGACGCAGGCGATCCCATTGCCGCCCATGCCGCGCGGCTTTATGTCCATATTCTGGCCCAGACACTGGCCGATCTGGCCCTGATTCACCTGCCCTACGGCGGCATCTACCTGATCGGCGGCATGGCCCGCGCCCTGACCCCGCATTTCGCGGCCTTCGGCCTGACGCAAGGCTTCCGCGAAGCGCGCCGGGTGGACCTGCTGGAGAAGGATTTTTCAGCCACTGTGGTCGAAGACGACTATGCCGCCCTGAACGGCTGCGCGGCCTATCTGCACTGTCTGGGGTAAGGCGCGCGGTCACGGGGCGGGTGGAAGGTGTTCCTTCAGGAATTGCAGCGCTGCGCCCAGCCCATCTTGCGCAATCCCGTGGCCGGTGCCTTGCATCACATGGCCATAGGTAGGAAACCCCGCCGCAACCAGCGCTTCGCCCGCCGTGCTCATGTCGGCAAAAGGAACCACCTGGTCCTGATCACCGTGCATCAGCAGGACCGGCGGCTTGACCACCGCCTCGGCCGCCAACCGTTCGGGGCGCAGCAACCTGCCCGAGATGGCCACTACCCCTGCCAGCGCAGCCGCCCGGCGCGGTGCGACATGCAGGCTGATCATCGCGCCCTGGCTGAAGCCGATCAACACCAGCCGGTCGGGCGAGAGCCCCGCCTCCTCCAGCCGGGCATCCAGAAACCCGTGCAGATCCGCCGCAGCGGCATCCAGCCCAGCCTCGGCCAGGTCCATGGGCGACCCGTCAAGCCACGGAATCGGAAACCACTGGAACCCGAAACCTCCGCCCACGCACCGCTCTGATGCGTCGGGTGCGAGGAACCCGACCCCCGGAAGGTGCGGCGCCAGCACATCAGCCAGGCCCAACAGGTCTGCGCCATCCGCGCCATAGCCATGCAGAAACACCACCAGAGCCGAAGGTTGCGCCGCCCCTTTCTGCCCAAACCGCAATTCCCGCATCACGCCACCCCATCCCGTTCCTTGACTGTCTGGTAATAGGCCCACAAAATCCGCGTCGCAACCGACCGCCAGGGCGACCACGCCTCCGCCATTGCGCGCAACTCCCGCTCCGTCGGACGCGCTTTCAGCGCGAACAGCATCCGCGCCGCTTCCTGCAGGGCCAGATCGCCCGGCGCAAACACATCCGCCCGCCCCAGCGCGAACATTGCATAAATCTCCGCCGTCCAGGCTCCGATCCCGGGCAGGGCCACCAGAGTGCGGATCACTTCACCGTTCGGCAGCGCGCGCAGGGCGTCAAAGTCGATCCCGGCCTGCGCCAAGGCCCGGCCATAGCGCGCCTTCTGTCGGCTGAGGCCGACGCTGCGCAAATCGTCATCCGAAGCTGCCGCTATCGCGGCCGCGTCGGTCAGTCCGGCCGCTTCCAGCCGCGCCCAGACTGCCCGGGCGCTGGCGACCGACACCTGCTGCCCCACGATCGCCCGAAGAAGGGCGGCAAACCCGTCCTCCTCGCGCCGCAAGGGCAGATCGCCCACCAGCGGCAAGGCGCGGGCAAAGGCCGGCTCTCGCGCTGCCAGCCAGCCCGCGCCTTCGGCGACGCAGTCGAGGGAATGGATGATCCGTCCAACCATGCTTTTACCTGCCAGTCCAAAGCCGTTGCCGAAAGCCGTCCTCTTGCCCCGGCTGGCAGAGGGGTCTACGCCTTGCGTCATGAGCACAGATGCCCTCGCCAAACGTAATGTCCTTGTCCTTGTGGCTGCGCAAGCGATCCTTGGCGCGCAGATGCCGATGATCTTCACCATCGCCGGGCTGGCCGGGTCCACCCTTGCGCCGAATGTGTGTTGGGCAACCCTGCCGATCTCGATGACAGTGATCGGCACGATGCTGACCGCAACGCCGATCTCGGCCTTCATGCAGCGCCATGGCCGCCGGGCAGGATTTTTCGTCGGCGCGCTTGGTGGGGCGATTGGCGCCGCTATCGGAGCTTACGGCCTTGCCACCGGCAGTTTCCTGCTGTTCTGCATCGGCGCACTCTTCACCGGCATCTATATGTCAGCGCAGGGCTTTTACCGCTTTGCTGCCTCCGATACCGCCTCCGATGCGTTCCGCCCCAAGGCCATCAGCTGGGTCATGGCCGGGGGCCTTCTGTCCGCTGTCATCGGCCCGCAACTGGTCAAGGCCACGTCCGACATGATGGCGGTAACCTTCCTTGGCAGCTACCTTGCGGTGATTGTGCTGAACCTCGTCGGCATGTTCCTGTTCCTTGCCCTCGATATCCCCAAGCCGCGCCCACCTGTCGCTGGGGCCCCCCTTGGCCGCACCCGGGGTGAGCTGCTGCGGACCCCCACCATCGCCGTCGCGATGATCTGTGCCACAGTTTCCTATGCGCTGATGAACCTGGTGATGACCTCGTCCCCCCTCGCTGTGGTCGGTTGCGGCTTTGACACTGGAAATGCCGCCGACGTGGTTACCGCTCATGTGCTGGCGATGTATGCGCCCAGCTTTGTGACCGGCCACATCATCGCCCGGTTCGGCACTGAACGCGTGATAGCCCTTGGCCTGACCATTCTGGCCGCTGCCGGGGCTGTGGCCATGGCGGGGGTGGAGCTGGAGAATTTCTTCCTGGCCCTGGTCCTGCTGGGCATCGGCTGGAACTTCGGCTTCATCGGCGCGACCACAATGCTGACCTCTGCCCAACGCCCCGAGGAGCGTGGCCGCCTGCAAGGCCTGAATGACCTGATCATCTTTGGGGGCGTGACCGTGGCCAGTTTTTCGTCAGGTGGCCTGATGAACTGCGCAGGCGGATCGGTGCAGGCGGGCTGGCAGATGGTCAACCTGGCGATGCTGCCGTTCCTCGTCCTCGCCGGGGGCTCGTTGATCTGGCTTTGGCTGCGCCCTCAGGAAACACGCGCTTAAGGGACGCTACCACCGCCCCGAGACGGCTTGCCAAAGCAACCGCCCGCGGCGCTGAAACTCCGGAAGTTGCGCCCCTGAGTCATCCGGGGCTTGCTTGGCAGCCGTTTGATACAAAACGGCTTCCGACTGCCAGCCTGCCAGCAGTGCAGGGGCCACGGCCTTCGGAACCGCCCTGCGCCCGGCCCGCGCCGCGCGCAGTTTTTCCAAACCTGCTTTCGCTAGCGCCGCCGCTGTCATTCCCTCGGGCAAGGGCTGTCGCCCGCGCGCCCGCAACTCGGGCACTGCGCGCAGATAGCCCGCTGCCGCTGTTGCCCAGCCATAGGCGCGAACCGCCACTTCCGCGGTATCCGGCGCGCCAAGCGCCCGGGTTGCCAGCCACATGAGCCCCGCGCCAGTGTCCTCAAGATACGCGTCCAGCGCCCCGGCATCTCCATGCGGCTCGCGGTGAATATCCCAGCGCCGGGCGGCGACCAGCCGATCCAGCACGGTCACCGGCAGCCCGAAATCGCGGATCAGATTATGCAGCGGCCCTGCCACCTCATGTGCCCGCGCTGCACCTGAGGCCGCGTTATCCACCACGTCTCGCCACCATTGCAGGCGCATTTCGGCAATCAGCGGCTCTTCGGTGACCCATGGCGCGCGGGCGACCTCGAGGTTGAAGGCATAAAGCGGGAAGAGTTGCGCCCGCACATCCGCAGGTGCGGCCATCACCGCAAGGAACCGGTCCGGATCGCCCCGTTCGACCAGCGCCGCACAGGCAGCGACGGTCACTGCGGGTTCCCGATATCACGGATCAGTTTCCACTGGATCGCGTCAAGCAGCGCCTCGAAGCTGGCATCCACGATGTTGGCACTGACGCCCACGGTAGACCAGCGCCGCCCCTGCCCGTCTTCGCTGTCAATGATGACCCGCGTCACCGCCTCGGTCCCGCCATTGGTGATGCGAACCTTGAAATCCACCAGCTTCATGTCGTCGATGCAGGCCTGATAGGGGCCAAGATCCTTGCCAAGCGCCTTGGCCAGCGCGTTCACCGGGCCTCGGTCGGACGCCGCCTCGTCCATGCTGTCAGAAACCGACATCATCTTGCGTTCGCCGATCTTCACCACCACGACCGCCTCGGACAGGCTGATCATCCGGTCATAGCGGTTCTTCCGCCGCTCTACCGTAACACGGTAGCGCTTGACCTCGAAATACTCCGGGCACAGGCCCAAAGCGCGGCGGGCGACAAGTTCGAAGCTGGCCTGGGCGCCGTCATAGGCATAACCCTGATCCTCACGCGTCTTGACGGTGTCGATGATCTGGCCAAGCCGTGCGTCCTTCGGGTCAACCACGATCCCCGCCGCCTCCAGCCGCGCGCGCAGGTTCGACTGGCCGGCCTGGTTTGACATCGGGATGACGCGTTCATTGCCCACCAGCGCCGGGTCGATGTGTTCGTAGGTGGTCGGGTCCTTCAGGATCGCGCTGGCATGCAGTCCTGCCTTGTGGGCAAAGGCCGACGCCCCGATATAGGCGGCTGACCGCAGTGGCACCCGGTTCAGGATATCATCCAGCATCCGCGATGTTTTCAGCAGGCTCGACAGTGCCTGACGGGTAACGCCGGTCTCGAACCGGCTGGCATAGGGTTCCTTCAACAGCAGTGTCGGGATCAGCGTCGTCAGGTTGGCATTGCCGCAGCGTTCCCCCAGCCCGTTCAGCGTGCCCTGCACCTGCCTTGCCCCGGCGTCGATGGCGGCAAGCGTGTTGGCGACGCCATTGCCGGTATCATCATGGCAATGGATGCCAAGGCGTTCGCCGGGGATGCCGCAGCCGACGACTTCTGCCACCACACGACCGACCTCCGCCGGAAGCGTGCCGCCGTTCGTGTCGCACAGAACAACCCATCTTGCCCCCGCATCAAGCGCAACTGTCAGGCAGGACAGCGCGTATCCGGGATTGGCGCGGTACCCGTCGAAGAAATGTTCCGCGTCGAAAAGGGGCTCGCGGCCCTTGGCAACAACGTGGCGGATGGAGGAGGCGATGGCCTCGCGGTTCTCCTCCAGGGTCACACCAAGGGCGGTGGCAACGTGGAATTCGTGGGTCTTGCCGACAAGACAGACGGCGGGGGTGTTCGCGTTCAGGACGGCGGCCAGGACGTCATCGTTATCAGCCGAGCGGCCGACCCGGCGGGTCATCCCGAAGGCGGTCAGGGTGGCCTTCGTGGGCGGGGGCGCTGCGAAGAAATCACTGTCAGTCGGGTTCGCTCCGGGCCAGCCGCCTTCGATGTAGTCCACGCCGAGGGTGTCGAGCGCCCGGGCGATCTGGACCTTTTCGGCCACGGAAAACTGGACGCCCTGCGTCTGCTGGCCGTCGCGCAGCGTGGTGTCGAAGATATAGAGGCGTTCGGCCGGAGCCGAAAAATTTTCGGACGAAAATTTTTCTACACCGAAGGTCATGTTTCACCCCACACCGCATCAAGGACGTTCACATCGAAATTCTTGGCCTTCTCGAACTCCGGTTCGCCATCCTTCAGGTCTCGCACAACGACTCCGGCACGCTTCATGCCCTCGCGAATTGCGTCGGCCTTTTGATAGTTTTTTTGCTCGCGTGCTTGATCACGTTTTTGCAGAAGATCCCGAACCAACCCGGTTTCGGCGTCAGAAAAGCCGGGAACCTGCGCCCATGCCGGGATGTTTCCGTCGAAGAGGCCGAGAAGAACAAGGCTGCCGCGCAGCGCCGAGAAGTCACCGGCGTTGGACAATGCATGGCACTGGGTCAGCGCTTCATGGGTGTTTAGGTCGTCGGCCAGTGCATCCACCACCGGCTGGTATGGTGCGACTGCGGTGCTCAGGCCGATCTGGCGATACCATTTGGTCAGCGTCCGATGCGCGTTTAACGCCTTTTCTGCCGTCCAGTCCATCGGGCTGCGGTAATGGGTCATCAGGAAGACAAACCGGATCACCTCGCCCGGCACTCCCTGATCCAGCAGATCCCTTACCGTGAAAAAGTTGCCGAGCGACTTGGACATCTTCTTGCCCTCGACCTGCAGCATCTCGTTGTGCAGCCAATAGCGGGCGAACTGGCCGTGCGGGTGGGCGCAGGCGGATTGGGCGATCTCGTTCTCGTGGTGGGGAAATTGGAGGTCCAGCCCGCCGCCGTGGATGTCGAAGCTTTCGCCCAGAAGCTCATGCGCCATGGCCGAGCATTCGATGTGCCAGCCGGGGCGGCCTTTGCCCCAGGGGGAGGGCCAGCCGGGTTCTTCGCCCGACGATGGTTTCCACAGGACAAAGTCCATCGGGTCTTCCTTGAAAGGTGCGACCTCGACCCGCGCGCCAGCGATCATGTCGTCGATGCTGCGGCCGGACAGCTTGCCGTAACCTGCGTAGGAGCGGACGCGGAACAGGACATGGCCGTTCGCCTCATAGGCGTGGCCCTTGGCGATCAGGTCTTCGATCATCGCGACCATCGCGCCAATCCATTCGGTCGCGCGGGGTTCATGGTCGGGCCGCAGCGCCCCCAAAGCGTCCGTGTCGGCGTGATACCAGGCGATGGTCTCTTCGGTCCGCTCGTGGATCAGGTCTTCCAGCGTTCCCGCCGCACCGGCCTTTTGCCGCCGCAGCGCCTCGGCGTTGATCTTGTCGTCGACGTCGGTGAAGTTGCGGACGTAGGTGACTTTGCCCCACCCATTCTCTTTCGCGGCATGGCGCAGCAGCCGGTTCAGCACGTCAAATACGATGACGGGCCGCGCGTTTCCCAGATGCGCACGATCATAGACGGTGGGGCCGCAAACATACATGCGGACGTTCGCGGGATCGAGGGGGATGAAGTCCTCTTTCTTGCGGGTTTTCGAATTGGTCAGGCGGATGGTCACCATGTCAGTCGTCCCAAGGCACGCGGCAATCCCGCGCAGGGTGGCTTTTCATCCGGGAGGGGAATGACGAAGCGCCCGCGCGACCGAAGTCAGCGGGTAATGCAGCAGATGCAGATGTTGCGCAATATCGTCATGGCGCAGGCGTAGCACGGGGCCGCAGCCCCGTGCAAGCCTCGCGGGGGATCAGTTGCCCTGACGGCTGAACTCGCCCCGATTATCCAGGCCGATTGCCAGCCAGCCCTGAATCGTCCGGGCGACATGGGCTGTGATCATCGACTTCTGCGTCTGGCCCTTGGCACGGGCAGCCTTCATCTGATCCCCGGAAAGTGCGGGCAGTTCGGCGCGTATTTCGGTGGCAGGGATCAGCACCTCACCCGTGCGACCGTCAATGACCTGCGCCGTGAAGTTTATGTTGTGCACCCCCCAGTTCTGCGACCGAAGCTCGGCTTCGAACGTGAGCGCGTGGAAGCGGGTCACCGTCACGTCGATGATGACAGGCCGCGCGCCGCGCAGGCCTTGTGCCCCCCGGGCAATGGCGTCGGTCATGATCGCGTCAACCTGGGCATATCGATCGCCCAAGGGATCTTCACGCCAGACGATATCGGCATTGGGCAGCAGCGATTTCGCTTCGGATACGGAAAGGTTTTTCGGCACACTTACCCGCACCTCGGCCAGACGCCAGGCGCGCGTCACATTGGCAGGCAACGGATCGTATTCGGTCTTGAAGCTGCTGCCACCGACGCAGGCGGATAAAAGCAGCGTGGAAAGCCCGACAAGGGCGGTGCGACGGTAGATTGACATGGAAACCTCATACTGGCCGATGGTTTTATCTAAAGCCAATTCTTTAAGGACTGACCTAGGCCGGAAAAAGGAACCCGGGTGTCGGGATGAGGGTGGTGGCTTGCCGTTCTGCCCAGATCATGCCTCTTTGCTCGCCTGACGGGAGGCGGACATGAATCATGAAGATTTGCGGCTGTGGTCGAAGCGCGCGGCGGACTGGGCGGCGGATTATCATGGCGGCCTGCGGGACCGCCCGGTGCGCGCGCCTTTGGTGCCGGGGGCAGTCTCGCGGCAGTTGCCGGTGGCAGCCCCTGAGGCGTCGGAGTCGATGGAGGCGATCTGGGACGACTTCGAGCGGATCGTGCCCGCCGGCATGACGCATTGGCAACATCCGCGCTTTTTCGCGTATTTTCCGGCAAATGCAGCCCCGGCAAGCATGCTGGCCGAACAGCTGGTCAACGCGATGGCTTGCAATGCGCTGATCTGGCAGACATCGCCCGCCGCGACCGAGGTGGAGCAGGTGATGATCGGCTGGCTGCGCGCGGCACTGGGGTTGCCGGACGGGTTTTCGGGAACGATCCATGATTCGGCGACCTCGGCCACGCTGTCGGCCGTGCTGACCATGCGGGAACGCGCCTTGGGCTGGCGGGGGCTGGAAGACGGGCTGTCAGGCGGCCCGGTCTTGCGTTTCTATGCCAGTGCCGAGACGCATTCGTCAGTCGACAAGGCGATCCGGGTGGCGGGGATCGGGCAGCGCAATCTGGTCAAGGTGGCGGTGGATGCCGACCGCGCGATGACGGGTGAAACGTTGCGCGCGGCCATTGTGGCGGACCGGGTGGCGGGGTTTGTGGCTGCGGGGGTTATCCTTTGCGCCGGAGGTACAAGCGTCGGCGCCTTCGACCGGATCGGAGACTGCATCGCTGTGGCTCAGGCCGAGGGAGTGCCGGTGCATGTCGATGCCGCCTGGGCCGGGTCGGCGATGATCTGCCCCGAGTTTCGTGACCTTTGGGCAGGGGTGGAGGGGGCCGATTCCATCGTCTTCAATCCACACAAATGGCTGGGTGCGCAGTTCGACTGCTCGGTCCAGTTCCTGCGTGATCCAGGGGTACAGGTGCGCACGCTGGGCCTGCGGCCGACCTATCTGGAAACGGCGGGGCGCGAAGAGATCGTTAACTTCAACGAATGGACCGTGCCATTGGGCCGCCGGTTCCGGGCGCTGAAACTGTGGTTCGTTCTGCGCGCCTATGGGCTTGAGGGGTTGCGGACCCGCATCCGCAACCACATCAACTGGGCGGCAGAAGTGCGCGACCAGCTGGCCGCCCTCCCGGGCGTGGAGATCGTGACCGAGCCGCGCCTGTCGCTCTTCACCTTTGCCCTTGTCGATGATGCCGCAACCGAGGTGCTTCTGACCCGGATCAACGACGACGGGCGGATCTACCTGACGCAAACCCGGGTGGACGGGCGTTTTGCGATCCGGGTGCAGGTCGGATCATTTGACTGTTCCCGCGAAGATGTCATGCTCATCGCAAAGACTGTCAAAGAGTTGCTTGCATCATGGTCCTCAAAGCCCTTGCCCTCCTTCTGACTCTGGCCTCTGCTGCTGTGGCACAAACACTGCCAGACCGAACCTTGCCCGAACCGCTGGGCGATACCGTTTCGGATTTCGCCAGCGTGCTGGACGCCACTGAAGAAGGCCGGATTTCGCGCCTGCTGGAGGCGACGCGGGCCGAAACCGGGGTTCATGTGGTTGTCGTCACCGTGCCTACGATCGACGCTTATGGCGGTGCGGGAATGCGGTTGGATGCCTTTGCCAAGGCCTTGTTCAACCAATGGGGCATTGGCAACGCCGAGCGTAACGACGGCATCCTGATGCTGGTTGCGACCGAGACGCGGGAGGCCCGCATCGCCTTGGGGGCCAGTTATGAAGCGGTCTATGACGGGCGGGCGGCGCGGGTCCTGACCACCGCCGTCTTGCCCGAATTTCGTCAGGGCCGGATTGCGGGCGGGATCGAGGCGGGCATCGTCTCGACCCGTGACCGCCTGATCAACCCGTTTCTGGAAGGCCGCCCGGTCACGCTGAGCGAAGGGTTCGAGGATCAAAGCCCCTCGTCGCTGCCGTGGGTGGCAGGGATCGGCGGCATCGCGGGCCTGTTGGGCGTTGGTCTGTGGCGCAGGACAAGGGGGCGGAGAACCTGCCCCAGTTGCGGCGCGCAGACCCTGAGCCGCACCAACGAGGTCATTGATGCGCCGGCGCGCTACAGCTCCGGGACCGGGCTGGAGCATCTGACCTGTTCAAGCTGCGGGTTCATCGACCGGAAGACTTACACGATATCCGCCCGCCGGGGCCGGGACCGGGATGATCCGGGCGGTGGCGGTAGTGGCGGCGGTGGCGGCTATGGTGGTGGGCGGTCATACGGTGGCGGGGCAAGCGGGAAATGGTAGTGAAGACAGCCGTTCTTGCGCCATTTCTTGCTATACCAGCAACCGCGGCGGCGGCGCAAAGCCCAACGGATCTGATGTTTCGCAATTAGGCCTCCTGCTATGCGCGCAGCTATTCGGCCGAGCATCTCGCCGACCATCCCGCACAGCGGGTAACCGGGATCGCGTTGGTTCAGGACTGGTGGGATGTGGTCGACCCGTGCTGGGTCTGATCGTCAGGGTCACCTTTCGCGGAGCGCCCGGCGGCACCTGGGAGGCGATCGTGGCTGTGCGGCCTGCGGCGCGGGTCTGACCCGCGCCGCAGCTGTCTTCCGGCCCCGCCTTAGAAGCGCATCGCGACCTTGGCCTTGATCGTGGTGGCATCAAGGTCGATGCCCGAGCCATCGAAATCGTCGAACTTGTGCTGCATGACCTCGCCACCGACTGTCCATCGGTCAGACACTGCATAGTCCATGCCGGCGCCAAGGAAATAGCCGTTGTCGCTCAGGTCACCTCCGGCGACGGTAGCGCTGGCTCGGGCGATGCCGGTGGTGGCGTAAATCAGGCTGTTGCCGAATTCCACCCCGCCCATGAGCTTGAGGCGCGCGACATCGTCCAATGTGTCGCCGGCCACAGGCCCCAGGTCGATATCCGCAGTATCATAGTCAAGCTCAGCTCCCGCCACATACTGGCCGAAATCCCAGCGATATCCGGCATGGACGCCACCAAGAGCGCCGTAGCCGTCAAGCCCGTCACCGTTCGAATCGATGTCGGCATAGCCGATCTGGGCACCGAGATAGAAGCCGGACCAATCGGCCGAAGGTGCGACCGGGGCTTCGAAGATCGGTGCGATGGTGGGCTCGGGCTGGACCGAGGTCGGCCCCCCCGCAAGGGCGGGGCCGGCAAGGGCTACGGTGGCGATGAGTACTGCGACAGATTTCATTTTTTTGCTCCTGTTTGGGCCGCCCGTCCAGAACCTGGCGGGCGGCTTGAAAAGGGTGGATTGTCGGGCTATCGAAGGCAATGCCGCATCACAAACCTGTCATTTCCGCTTTTTGGAAACGGCGGAGATTGGCCGTCCGTTTGATGCAGACTGGGCCACAAACCGCCGAAGATTCCCATCGCAAATTTCAGACCTCCGTCTGAACCCGGTCGGCAAGATCCAGCCACTCGGCTTCCACAGCGGAGAGGGCGACCTGGCGCTCTTCCATCGCCTGTGTCGCCTTGCGGAATTTCACCGGCTCGCGGGTGAAAAGATCGACCTCCGTCAGAAGGGTGGCAAGCTTTTCAATCTCGGATTCAAGCCGCTCGATCTGGGCGGGAAGGTCTTCAAGCCGCTTCTTTTCCGTGAAGGTCAGACTGGTCGGGCGGACGGCTTCGGCTTTTGCGGTCCTGGCAGTTCTGGCGGCGGGCTTCGCCACCGGCTCGGCGGCAGGCGCCCCGCGTTGGGCTGCATAGTCGGACCACCCACCGGGGTAGACCGTGGCCCTGCCCTCCCCCTCCATTGCGACGGTAGCGGTGGCGATCCGGTCAATGAAATCGCGGTCGTGGCTGACCAGAAGGACGGTCCCGTCATAGTCGCCGAGGATATCCTGAAGGAGGTCGAGGGTTTCAACGTCAAGGTCGTTGGTCGGTTCGTCCAGGATCAGCAGGTTCGACGGCTGCGCCATCAGTTTGGCCAGCAGAAGCCGCGCCTTTTCGCCGCCCGACAGGCTGCGGACAGGCGCACGGGCGCGAGCTTCTTCAAAGAGGAAATCCTTGAGGTAGGCCACCACATGCTTGGGCGTGCCGCGCACCATTACCTGATCGGCAGCACCTGAGACCCGCATCAGAGGGTCACCGGTCAGGTTGTCCCAAAGGCTCGCGTTGGGGTCAAGCCGGGCGCGTGACTGGTCGAAGACTGCGATGTCAAGGTTGGTGCCAAGGGTCACGCGGCCTGAATCGGGGGCAAGTTCGGCGGTCAGCAGCTTGAGAAGCGTGGTCTTGCCCACGCCGTTCGGCCCGACAAAGGCCACCCGGTCGCCGCGCAGAATGCGCAGGGATAAGTCGCGGATCAGGGTCTTGTCGCCGAAGGATTTGCTGATGTGATCCGCCTCGATCACCTTCTTGCCCGAGGTGGGGCCGCTGTCCAGCGCCATGGCGGCCGTGCCCTGACGACGGATCTGGCTGCCCCGTTCCTCACGCAGAACCTGCAGAGCGCGGACCCGTCCCTGATTGCGCTTGCGGCGGGCGGAGATGCCTTCGACGGCCCACTTCGCCTCGGCCTTGATCTTGCGGTCAAGCTTGTGGCGGGCTTCGTCTTCCTCGGCCCAGATGGTTTCGCGCCATTCCTCAAAACCGTCAAAACCCGATTCGCGGCGGCGCACGTCGCCCCGGTCGATCCAGAGGGTCGCCTTCGTCAACGCCCGCAGGAAGGCGCGGTCGTGAGAGATGAGGACAAATGCGGTGCGGGTGGTGGAAAGCTCATCCTCCAGCCACTCGATCGCGTGGATGTCGAGGTGGTTGGTCGGTTCGTCCAGAAGCATCAGGCCGGGGGCTTCGGCCAGAAGCTTGGCCAGCGCCGCCCGGCGCTTTTCACCGCCGCTGGCGATGGAAACCGGGGTTTCGGGGTTGAACTTCAACCCTTCGGCCACGACGGCAAGGCGGTATTCCATGCCATCCGCCAGATTGGAGGCTGCGAAATCGCCCAGGGTTTCGAACCCGGAAAGGTCCGGGTCCTGCTCCATGTAGCCCACGGTGGTGCCGGGGGCGACTGTGCGGGTGCCACGGTCTGCCTCGACCAGACCGGCCATCACCTTCATCAGGGTGGATTTTCCGCTGCCGTTGCGGCCGACAAGGGCCACCCGGTCGCCGGGCTGGACCACAAGGGTCAGATCATCAAATACCGGATTGCCGCCGAAGGTCAGCGAGATGCCGGAAAGCTGGAGAAGGGGTGCGCGTGCCATGGGGGGCGAATTAGTGGGGGATTTGATCCGCGTCAACGCCCCGCCAGTGCAGGGCTGTCATGCAGGGGACGTAAACGCTGCAAAAAGGACGCAAGATGGCACCGCTTGACGGAATCACGGTACTGGACCTGACGCATGTACTCGCAGGGCCTTTTGCCAGCCTCACCCTGCAGGATCTTGGCGCACGGGTGATCAAGGTAGAGCGTCCGGGCAGCGGCGATGACACGCGGGCATTTCCACCCTTCGTGGACGGTACCAGCGCCTATTTCGCCACCCTTAACGCGGGCAAGCAGTGCATCGCGCTGGACCTTAAGGCCGGCGACGACCGGGCGATCTTTGAGCGATTGCTGGCGCGGGCCGATGTGCTTGTCGAAAACTACCGTCCCGGGGTGATGGACCGGCTGGGCTACGGTTGGCGTTCCCTGCACGAACGCCTGCCCCGGCTGATCTACGCCGCGGTGTCCGGCTTTGGCCAGACCGGGCCGGATGCGATGAAGCCCGCCTATGACATGGTGGTGCAGGCCCGCGGCGGTGTGATGTCGATTACCGGGGAATCGGACGGTCCGCCGGTGCGGGTGGGCGCCAGCATCGGCGATATCGTCGCGGGGATGTTCCTAACGCAAGGGATTCTGGCGGCATTATACGACCGGGAACGGACGGGGACCGGGGCGTTGGTCGATGTGTCGATGCTGGACTCCCAGCTGGCCATACAGGAGCATTCCGTCGCGATCACCACGGCGACGGGGGCTGCCCCCGGCCGCACCGGGGCGCGGCATCCGACGATCACGCCGTTTTCGACCTATCGCGCGGCGGATGGCTTTGTGGTCATCGCCGCCGGGAATGATGCGATCTTTACCCGGCTCTGCGATGCTCTGGGGCTGGCGTTGGCCGGAGACGCGCGCTTTGCCACCAACGGCGCGCGCTGCGAGAACCACGCGCTCTTGAAACGGTTGCTAGAGGTAGTGACCCTTGGCAAAACAGTCTCACACTGGATCAACGTGCTGGAAAGCGCTGGCCTGCCAACCGCCCGGGTGCAGGACATGGCAGAGGTCCTGCGCGACCCGCAGATCCTGGCGCGCAACATGGTGCTGCCGGTGTCGCCGCGTCCCGGGGGGCCAGGGTTCACCGCGCAGGGCAATCCGATCAAGATGAGCACCCTGCCCGAGGCCCTGTCCCGCCCCCCTGCCCCGGAACTGGACGGCGACAGGGAGGCGATCCTTGACTGGTTGGCCAGGGCCTAGGCCCGGGCAAGCTCTGGCAGAAGATCACCCTGATCGAGACACAGCCCCGCAGACCCCCGGCTGGGAAATCGTGCAAGCTGCCGGAATGAGGGGGAA
>Ga0105045_10002608_pt1 | contig 15273 bp, 16 predicted proteins | sample MAT02_FD_78089 | JGI IMG/M metagenome (GOLD analysis project Ga0105045, IMG submission 78089) | Freshwater microbial communities from Lake Fryxell liftoff mats and glacier meltwater in Antarctica - MAT-02 (megahit assembly) | ecosystem: Environmental > Aquatic > Freshwater > Ice > Liftoff...
TCCTGGTGGACGTGGACCTGCCTGCGGGCCATGGCCTGCCGCTGCGGCCGGGCATGAGCGTACGGGCGCTGGCCACGATGGACGCGGCCGCGCCTGCGTCGGCGCCCGCGCCATGAAGCGACTGCTTGCTCTTCTGGTGTTCGCCAGCGGCGGCGCGCACGCCGCCCAGATCACGCTGGAGGGCGAGGTCGCCGCGCTGCGCAGCGCCGCCATCGCGCCGCCCACCGTGCCCAACGTCTGGAATTTCCAGATCACCCAGCTCGCCGCCGACGGCGCGCCGGTGAAGGCCGGCATGCCCGTGGTCACCTTCGACGGCAACGAGCTGCAGCGCCGGCTGATGGAGGCCCAGGGCAAGCTCAAGGAGAAGCAGAGCGAACGCGCCAAGCTGGTGCTCGACCTGGCCGAACGTGAGCGCAGCGAGCGCCTCGCCACCGCCGAACAGGTGTCCACCCTGGGCAAGGCGCGGCGCAAGGCCGAGCAGCCGGCGGGCCTGCTGCGCTCGGTGGACTACCGCAAGCTGGTGATCGAACGCGACCAGGCCGAGCGCCGGGAACAGCTGGTGCACCGGCGCGAGCAGCTGGCGGCGCGGCAGCGGCAGGCCGAGCGCGCACTGGTCGAAGCCGAGGTCGCGCAGTTCCAGACCGAAGTGGACAGCCTGGGCCGCGCGCTGGCCGCACTGGTGGTGCCGGCGCCGCGCGACGGCATCGTGGTGGTGCGCAGCAACTGGCGCGGCGAACGCTTCGAGGTCGGCACCCAGATCTTCGTGGGCCAGGCGGTGGCGGAAATCCCTGATCCGACCACCCTGGTGGTGCGCGCGGTGCTGCCCGAGCGCGATCTCCTGCGCATCGCCGTCGGCCAGCCGGCGCGGGTGCAGGTGCAGGGCGGTTCGGGCCGCGTGCTGGCCGGCAAGGTGGCTGAACTGGGGCGCGCGGTGCGCAGCAAATCGCGCCTGACGCCGGTGCCGGTGCTGGACGTGCTGATCGAACTCAGCGGCGACACCGGGGGCCTCAAGACCGGGCTGCCGGTCAGCGTCGAAGTCACGGTGCCCGACCGGGCGCGGAAACCCGAGGCTGCGCCATGAGCCCCCGGCATGCGCTGCTCGCCGTCGCGGTTGCCGTCCTGCTCGGCGCCTGCGGCGACGCGACCCCGACGCTGGGCCCCAGCGAACGCATCACGGCGGCACCCGTCGATTTCTGGGTGCAGGCGCAGGGCGAGCTCAAGGCCGCCAAGGCCACGCCGCTGAAGGTGCCGGGCCAGAACTTCGCCCGCCGCCAGCTGGTGTGGATGGCGCCGGACGGCAGCGCGGTGAAGCGAGGCGACGTGGTCGCGAAGTTCAGCGCCGCCCAGGCCCAGCTGGAGCTCGACAAGGCCCTGCTCGACCTGCAGCGCAATGCCCTGGCCCGCGCCGGCAAGGAAAGCGAGCTCGGCATCGGCCTGGACCGGGTGGACGTCGAACTGGCGCAGGCGCAGTCGGCACTGGTGATCGCGCAGCGCTATGCGCGCGCCGATTTCGAGGCGCTGGCGCGCAACACCGTGCTCGACGCGGTGCAGGACGAGAAATTCCTCGGCGAAAAGACCGGCGTGCTGCGCTGGCGCCAGGGCCAGTCGGCGCAGCGCGGTGCGGCCGAGCTGGACGTGCTGGGCGTGCAGCGCAGCTCGATTGACGCCAATGCCGACAACAGCCGCTCCGACCTGGCCGCGCTGGAGCTGCGCGCGGCGCACGACGGCGTTTTCATGCTGGTGCCCGCCTGGAGCGGCAACCGCGCCCAGGTCGGGGAGCAGATGTGGGCCGGCGGCGACTTCGCCAACCTGCCCGACGTGGACTCGCTGGAAGTCGAGCTGAGCCTGCCGCAGCAGGAAGCCCAAGGATTGGCGCCGGGCCAGCGCGTGCTGCTCCATCCCCTCGGCCGGCCCGACCAACAGGTCGAGGGCGAGCTGACCTGGGTCGCCAGCGCACCGCGGCCCCTCAGCCGGCAGAGCCCGGCCAGGTACGTCTCGGTCAAGGCCGGCGTGCCGGCCGAGGGGGCCGCGCGCCACGGCTGGGTGCCGGGCCAGGCCTTCAGCGGCCGCATCATCCTGCTGACCGGCGAGGCGGCGCTCACGGTCGCCAACGTGGCGGTGTCCGACGAGGGCGGCGAGCCGCATGTGATGGTGCTCCAGGACGGCGGGCCGGTGCGCCGGGTGCTGACCCTGGGCGTGCGCGGTCCGGCCCGCGTGCAGGTGCTGGCCGGCCTGGTAGAGGGCGACCGCGTGCTGCTCGGCCGCGCGCGCGGCGAAGCCGCTGCCACCGCGCCGGCCAACGACGACACCGTTCGCGGAGCAACCCCATGATCCCCTGGCGCCACCTGCGCGACCGCAAGGCCTGGCGCGAAGCCACCGAGGAGCTGGCGCGGCGCAAGCTGCGCACCGGCCTGACCCTGCTGGGCCTGGTGTTCGGCGTCGGCGCCATCGTCGCCATGCAGGCGGTGGGCGAAGGCAGCCGGCGCGAGGCGCTGCGTCTGGTCGAGGGCCTGGGCCTCACCAACCTGGTGGTGGAGGCCAAGACCTTCGATGAGAACGCCCTGCGCGAGCTGCGCGCGCGCAGCCTGGGCCTTAGCCGCTCCGACGCCCAGGCCGCGCGGGACGTCGTGCCTGGCGCCCAGGCCACCGCCGCGGAGAAACGCCTGCGCACCGACTCGGTCGCCAGCGACCACGCCAGCGCCGACGCCCAGGCCAGCGCGATCACGCCCTCGTTCTTCGAACTGGGCTCGCTGAAGGTGGCGCAGGGCCGCGCGCTCACCCAGGCCGACGACGATGCGCTGGCGGCGGTCGCGGTGCTGGGCCACCAGGCCGCGCGAAACCTGTTTCCTGAGGGCGGCGCGGTGGGGCAATACGTCAAGGTCAACCACGTCTGGCTTGAGGTCGTGGGCGTGCTGGCCGACCGCGACCTGAGCGCGGACCGCTTCCAGGGCGTGCCGCTGGGGCTGGAGAGCAACCGGGTGTTCGTGCCGTTGGCCAGTGGGCTGGCGCGGTTCCGGCTGCAGCCAATGGAGGACGAGGTCGACCGCCTGCTGGTCCGGCTCGACACCCCCGAGCGCATCGACGAGGGCGCCCAGGTGCTGTCGTCGCTGCTGGCGCAGCGGCACGCCGGCGCCGACGACTACAGCCTGGTGATCCCGGCCCAGCTGTTCGCCCAGCACCAGCAGACCCAGCGCATCTTCCGGGTGGTGATGGGCGCGATCGCCGGCGTCAGCCTGCTGGTCGGCGGCATCGGCATCATGAACATCATGCTGGCGAACGTGCTCGAGCGCCGGCGCGAGATCGGCCTGCTGCGCGCCTTGGGCGCCCGGCGCGAGGACGTGGTGGCGCAGTTCCTGCGCGAGGCGGCGGTGATCTGCGTGGTCGGTTCGCTGCTGGGCGTGCTGTTCGGCGCGGCGCTCGCCTACGCCATCGCCACCCTGGCCGGCTGGGACGTGGCCTGGGCGCCGCTGCCCATCCTGGCCTCGGTGCTGCTTTGCACCGGCGTCGGCCTGGCCTTCGGTGTCTATCCGGCCCGGCAGGCGGCACAATTGGACCCCATCGCCGCGCTGCGCACCGAGTGATCGGGCCGCCACCCCTGGTCCAAGTCCGAGATTCCCCATGACCGCAGTCCGCGACCGCCTGATCTTCGCCTTGGACGTGCCGACCGCCGCCGAAGCCCGCCGCTGGGTCGACCGGCTGGGCGATTCGGTGGGCTTTTACAAGATCGGCATGGAGCTGCTGACCAGCGGCGACTACTTCCGGGTGCTGGAAGAACTGGCCGCCCGCGACAAGAAAGTGTTCGTGGACCTGAAGTTCCATGACGTGCCGGCCACGGTGGCCGCCACCATCAAGGGGCTCACCCGCTACCCGGTCGCGTTTTGCACGATCCATGCCCAACATGACGGCATGATGCGCGCGGCTTCGCAGCACAAGGGCGCCATGAAGCTGCTGGCCGTGACGGTGCTGACTTCGATGGACCGCAGCGATCTTCGGCAATTGGGCATCGATCGTGAGCCTTCGGAGGTGGTGCTGGAACGCGCACTGGCCGCCCGGGCCGCCGGCTGCGACGGGGTGATTTCGTCAGGGCAGGAAGCCGCCGCCCTGCGCCAGGCCACCGGTCCGGGCTTCCTGATCGTCTGCCCGGGCATCCGTCCGGCTGGCCCGGCCGGGGACGACCAGAAGCGCACCGTGGACGTGCCCACGGCCTTCGCCGCCGGTGCCGACCACATCGTGGTGGGCCGCCCGATCCGCCAGGCCGCCGATCCAGCGGCGGCGGCCGAGGCCATCCAAGCCCAGATCGCCGCCGCCCTGCGCGCCTGAAGCCCGGCTGGCCGGTCCGGGCCCCGACAACGGGCTGCAAACATCCGATCTGCTAGATTCAGCGCCTGCCAAACCGATGCTTCCGCCCCGACGCATGACCCGAAGACTCCCCGCCTGGGCCCTGCTGGCCCTGCTCTCCCTCGTCCTTGCCCTGGGCGCCTGCCGCAAGGATTCCCCCGAAAAGGCCAAGGCCCCGGGTGACCCCGTGGCTGCCGTGCAGGGCCTGGCCAAGGCGCTGCGGGACAACGACCTGGTGCGCTACACCCAACTGAGCCTGCCGCCGGACCTGCACGCCCGCAGCGAGGCGCTCTGGAACCGCCGTGTCGCCCAAGCTGAGCCCGTGGCCGATGCCGACGCCGCCGAGTACGACAGGATGATGGCGCGCCTCACCGGGCCCAACGCCGAGGCCGAACTCAACCGCGACCTCGAGCCCAAGCTGGCCAAGCTCGAAACCGAGATCTCCGGCCAGTGGCCGATGATCCAGGCCACGGGCCTGATCTTCCTCAACGCGGCCATCCAGGCCAACACCGAACTGAGCCCAGAGGAAAAGACCCACGCCAACGACGTGGTTTCCGGCCTGATGGACTGGGCCCAGCCGTCGCTGTTCACCGACCGGGCCCGCGCCCGCGTGGCCGTGTCGGCCGTGGTGGAAACCGCCGATACCCTGTCCCTGCCGACCCTGGCGCAGGCCCGCGCACTGCCGATGGTGCCGGCGATGGAAAAGGGCGGCATCGCCCTGGCCGGCTTCAAGAAAGTGGCCAAGGCCTACGACCTCGACCTGGACCGCGCGCTGGACGCCGTGCAGGCCGAACTGGTGTCGGCCAATGGCGACAGCGCCCGGGTCAAGGTGAGCTACCCGCTGCTGGACAAGACCGTCAGCTTCGAGATGGAAATGATGCGCCGCGACAATGGCTGGTACAGCGCGCAGTCGGTGCGCGATGCCGAGGCCGAACTGGTCGAAGCCGGCGAAGAGGCCGCGCCGGCCCAGCCGGGAGCCGCGGCCGACGCCGCCGGTTGAGGCCCATGGACGTCCCGCAAACCCCGGCCGCCCCGCCGCCGCCCCGACCGCGCACGAAGCCGCCCCTGTGGGCCCGCTTCATGGAAAAACTGCTGCAGCCCTGGATCGAGATCAAGCGTGAGCCGGTGGTGCCGCCGTTCAACCTGGACCGCCCGGTCTGCTACGTCATTGAGACCTACGGGCTGTCCAACACCCTGATCCTGGACCGCGCCTGCCGCGAGGCCGGCCTGCCCTCGCCGCTGGCCGCCTTGCCGGGCGATCCGCTGGGCCGCAAGCGCAGCTACGTGGCGCTGTCGCGCCGGCGCGCGGGCCTGTTCGGCCGGCCCAAGAACCGCAGCCATTCCGACGCGCTGTCGCGCCTGCTGATGGCGCACCGCCTGTACCCCGACCAGGACGTGCAGCTGGTGCCGGTGTCGATTTTCGTCGGCCGCGCGCCGGCCAGGCAGTCGGGCTGGTTCTCGGTGCTGTTCTCGGAGAACTGGGTGCTGGTGGGCCGCTTCCGCCGCCTGCTGGCGATCCTGCTCAACGGCCGCGACACGGTGGTGCAGTTCTCGCCCAGCGTGCGCGTCTGGGAAATCCTCAACGAGGAAATGCCGCACGAGCGCCAGGTGCGCAAGGTCAGCCGGGTGCTGCGCGGGCACTTCCGCCGCATCCGCACCGCCGTGATCGGCCCCGACCTGTCCACGCGCCGCCTGCTGGTGGACCGCGTGCTGGACGCCGAACCGGTGCGCAAGGCGATCACCGACCAGGCCAGGCGGGACGGCACCGAATACCTGGAGGCCTGGAAGAAAGGCCACGGTTTCGCCTGGGAAATCGCCGCCGACTATTCCAACCCGGTGGTCCGTTCGGCGTCCTTCGCGCTCACCGCCTTCTGGAACCGCATCTACGACGGCGTCAACGTCAACCACGTGGAAACGCTCAAGCAGGTCGCGCCCGGGCATGAAGTGGTCTACGTGCCCTGCCACCGCAGCCACATGGACTACCTGCTCTTGAGCTACCTGCTCTACAACCGCGGCATCGTGCCGCCGCACATCGTGGCCGGCGTGAACCTGAACATGCCGGTGCTCGGGCCGATCCTGCGCCGCGGCGGCGCGTTCTTCATCCGCCGCTCGATACGCGGCAACGCGCTGTACGCGGCGGTGCTGGGTGAATACGTTTCGCAGCTCGTGGGCGAGGGCTTTTCGCTGGAGTACTTCATCGAGGGCGGGCGCTCGCGCACGGGTCGCCTGCTGGCGCCCAAGGGCGGCATGATCGTGATGACCATCAAGGCCTTCCTGCGCGCGCCGCGGCGGCCGGTGGTGTTCCAGCCGGTGTACATCGGCTACGAGAAGCTGATCGAGGGCAAGAGCTACCTGGACGAACTCACCGGCCAGCCCAAGGAAAAGGAAACCATCTGGGCCCTGCTCAAGGCCGGCGCCGGCATCCTGCGCCAGCACTACGGCAAGGTGGCGGTGAACTTCGGCGAGCCGATCTTCCTGGACGCCGTGCTGGCCGAGCACGCGCCGGACTGGCGCGCCCGCAACGCCGACCCCGACGACAAGCCCACCTGGATCAACGGCGCCGTGGAGGACATCGCCCAGCAGATCCAGGTCAACATCAACCGCGCCGCCGACGTGAACCCGGTGAACCTGCTGGCGCTGGCCCTGCTGGCCACGCCCAAGCACGCCATGTCCGAGGCCGACCTGCTGGCCCAGCTCACGCTGAGCAAGAAGCTGCTGGCGCTGCTGCCCTACTCCGACCGCGTCACCGTGACCGAACTCGACCCGGCGGCGATCGTCGCCTACGGCGAGAAGATCGGCGTGCTTACGCGCACCCTGCACCCGCTGGGCGACGTGATCAGCGTCGAAGGCGAAACGGCGGTGCTGCAGAGCTACTTCCGCAACAACGTGCTGCACCTTTTCGCTGCGGCCAGCTGGGTGGCGCTGTGTTTCCAGAACAACCGCCGCATGAGCCGGGCCGGGCTGCTGCGCCTGGGCCAGACCATCTACCCGTTCGTGCAGGAAGAGCTGTTCCTGCCCTGGGACCAGGCCGGCTTCGCCGAGCGGCTCGACGCCACCATCGACCTGTTCGTGGCCGAAGGCCTGCTGACGGTGGCCAGCGACGACGACGGCGGCATCCTCTCGCGCGGCCCGGGCCAGACCGACGAGGTCTTCCGCCTGCGCGCCATCGCCCACAGCCTGCAGCAGGCGTTCGAGCGCTACTTCATCGCCATCACCACGCTGGTGAAGAACGGCCCGCGCACGCTCAGCGCCGGTGAACTCGAATCGCTGTGCCACCTCACCGCCCAGCGCCTGAGCCTGCTGTATGCGCCGGCGGCGCCGGAGTTCTTCGACAAATCGCTATTCCGCGGCTTCATCCAGAAGCTGCGCGAGATGAAGCTGGTCTGGGTCGGCGAGAACGGCAAGCTCGACTTCGACGAGCAGCTGATGGCCTGGGAAAAGGACGCGAAAGTGGTGCTGGGCCGCGACCTGCGGCACACCATCAGCAAGCTCTCGCCCGAGGCGGTGAGCAAAGTGGCCGGCACCGGCGTGGCGAAAGCCGAGGCCTGAGCCGCGGGCCTCCGGGCCCGCCCGGCGTCAGGCATCCAGGTCGGGGATCAGCCGGCTTTCGAGCGCGGTAATCATGTCCTTGAGCCGAAGCTTGCGCTTCTTCAGGCGCTTGACGGCCATCTCGTCGGCCTGGATGGTCTCGGCCAGTCGATCGATGGCGGCGTCCAGGTCGCGGTGCTCGACCTTGAGCTCCACCAGCTGCGCGGCAATCCCGGCGAGATCTTCGTCGGCCATAGGCTCCTCCCCTTGCGCAACAGCTTACCCCGCTGCCGCACCCTGTAGGAGGTAAAATGGCGGGCCGCCTCCTGCCGTCCGCCCCGATGACCCTGCTGCTGCAAGACCCCGTACCGCGCAAGCCCTCGCAAGAGCGCGAGCGCCACAAGCTGGCCAAGCGGCTGCGCCGCCAGGTCGGCCAGGCCATTGCCGACTTCGGCATGATCGAAGAGGGCGACAAGGTGATGGTGTGCCTGTCGGGCGGCAAGGACAGCTACACGATGCTCGACCTGCTGCTGCAGCTGCAGGAAAGGGCGCCGGTACGCTTCCAGCTGGTGGCGGTGAACCTCGACCAGAAGCAGCCCGGCTTCCCCGGGCACGTGCTGCCCGACTACCTGCGCTCGCTGGGCGTGCCCTTCACCATCATCGAGCAGGACACCTATTCGGTAGTCAAGCGCGTGGTGCCCGAGGGCAAGACGATGTGCTCGCTGTGCTCGCGCCTGCGCCGCGGCGCGCTCTACCAGCACGCCAAGGACCACGGCTTCACCAAGATCGCGCTGGGCCACCACCGCGACGACCTGCTGGCCACCTTCTTCATGAACCTGTTCTTCCACGCCAAGCTGGCCACCATGCCGCCCAAGCTGCTCAGCGACGACGGCGCGCACGTGGTGATCCGGCCGCTGGCCACGGTGCGCGAGGCCGACCTGCGCGACTACGCCGACTGGAAGCAGTTCCCGATCATCCCGTGCACGCTGTGCGGCTCGCAGGAAAACCTGCAGCGCAAGCAGGTGGCGCGCATGATGGCGGCCTGGGACAAGGAACACCCCGGCCGCACCGAAACCATCGCCAAGGCCCTGTCCGACGTGCGCCCCTCGCAGCTGGCCGACCCCTCGGCCTTCGACTTCGCCCACCTCGGCCGCCCCACCACCGACGCCCTCCCCGACGCCCACGCCTGGCTAGCCAGCCACCCCGACAAAAAGGGGTCAGAGAACATATTTGATTGAAACAAAAATATTCTCTGACCCCTTTTCTAGACCCTTTTTTTTACTTGAAATGGATAGTTGATGTTCTTTCGCAATTTGACTTTTTTCCGCTTCCCCGCCTCTCTCGCCAAAGCCTTCGCCGAACTCGACGCCCGCCTGGAAGACTGCCGACTCAAGCCGGTGGGTCCGTCCGAGCTGGTGTCGCGCGGCTTCGTTTCGCCTTTCGGCCGCGACGAGCCGGCCATGAGCCACCGCGTCAACGACGCCCTCTGGATCACCCTGGGCGGCGAAGAGCGCCTGCTGCCCTCGGCCGTCATCAACGACGAGCTGGGCAAGCGCATCGAGGCCATGGAAGAAAAGGAAGGCCGCAAGCTCGGCGGCCGCGCCCGCAAGCGCCTCAAGGAAGACCTGGTGATGGAGCTGCTGCCGCGCGCCTTCGTGCGGCCGGTGCGTACCCACGCCACGCTCGACCTGCAGCACGGCTTCATCGCCGTGGACTCCAGCTCGCGCAAGTCGGCCGAAAACCTGGTCTCCGAGTTGCGCCACGCCATGGGCAGCTTCCCGGCCCTGCCGCTGAACGCCGAGGTGTCGGCGCGCGCCGTGCTCACCGGCTGGATCGCCGGCGAGCCGCTGCCGGCGGGCCTGGTGCTGGGGGACGAGTGCGAACTGAAGGACCCGATCGACGGCGGCGCCGTGGTGAAGTGCCAGCGCCAGGAGCTGCTGTGCGACGAAATCAAGACGCACCTGGAGTCTGGCAAGCAGGTCACCCGCCTGGCCCTGGTGCTCGACGACCACGTCAGCTTCGTGCTGGGCGAAGACCTGGTGGTGCGCAAGCTCAAGTTCCTCGACGGCGTGGTGGACCAGCTCGAAGGCACCGACCGCGACGGCCTGCACGCCGAACTCGACGCCCGCTACGCGCTGATGGCCGGCGAGATCAAGCGCCTCTTCGCGGTTCTTGAGGTCGCCCTCAAGTTCAGCCCGGCCGAAGCCTGAACCGTCGCGGCCGCTTGACGCGGCCGCTGTGCACGGCATGCTGGACACCATGTTCTTCCGCCTCGCGCGCCCCAAGCCCGACCCGCCCGCGCCACCGGACATCCGGCCGCTGGCGCTGGCCGACGGCCGCTGCGTGGACGTGCGCTGGGTGCGCGACGCGCGTGCGCGGCGGCTGCGCCTGATCGTGTCGGAGAAAGGCGCGCGCCTGACGCTGCCGCGCAGCGTATCCGAGCGGGCCGCGCTGTCCTTCCTGCACGAACACCGCGGCTGGCTGGCGCACCAGCTCGACAGCCAGCCCGTGGTGTCGGCGCAGCCGCTGCAGCGCGGCGTCGAACCATCGCTGCCGCTGCGCGGCCAAACCGTGCCGCTGCACTGGCGCGAAGGCCGCTACGCGCGCGCCGAGCTGCGCGACGAAGGCGTGGTGCTGCAGCTACCCGGCCGCGCCAGCGACGCCCAGCTCAAGTCGGCGCTGCGCGACTTCTACACCCAGCAGGCGCGCCAGGACCTGGGGGCCTGGCTGCCGCGCTACCTGCCCGGCCTGCCGCGCGCGCCGCTGGCGTTCAAGCTGCGGCCGCTGTCTTCGCTGTGGGGTTCGCTGAGTCCGGGCGACGCGCTGTCGCTGGACCTGTCGCTGGTGCTGGGTCGGCCGTCCGCGTTCGAATACGTGCTGGTCCACGAGCTGTGCCATCTGATCCAGGCCAACCATTCGCCGCGCTTCTGGCGGGAAGTCGAGGCGCGCCGGCCCGACTGGCGCAGCGAGCGCACCTACCTGCGCGGCGAGGGAATGTCCTTGAAGGCCCAGCTTGCCCGTTTACTGGGATGAAGGCCCCGCCATGGGGCCCCGCCGCCGAGGAGTTCCGTCATGACCCGCCATTCCCTTTTTGTTGCCGCCTTGGCGCTCACCCTGGTGCTGTCGGCCTGCGGCAAGGCCCAGGACAAGGCTGCCGAAACCCTGGCCGAGAAAGCCCTTGAGGCCAACTACGGCAAGGGTGTCGACGTGGACATCGCCGACGACGGCCAAACCGTCACCATCCAGACCGAACAGGGCACGCTCAAGCAGAGCAGCGGTGACAACGTGGCGCTGCCGGACGGCTTCCCGGCCGACGTCACGCTGCCCGACGACTACAAGCTGACCTCGGTGATGACCATGGGGCCGGCCACCTCGGTGGTGATGCAGTCGCCCGGCTCGCTGTCCGACGTCTACGCGAAAATCAAGGCGGGCCAGGCCGACCAGGGCTGGAAGGAAACGCTTTCCATGCAGGGCGCCGACGGCTCGATGCTGGGCTTCGAGAAGGGCGACCGCAGCCTGCTGGTGAACCTTGGCAACAGCGAAGAGGCGGGCGTCACGGTCTCGCTCAGCCTGCAGACCAAGCAGTAGGCCTAACGCAGGAAATCCAGCAGCGGCGCCGCCACGCGCGCCGCCTGCTCCATGTGCAGGTGGTGGCCGCCGTCGAGCACCACCGCGCGGCCATCGGCCAGGCAGGCCAGCCGCGCTTCGCGCACGTCCGCCGCGAAGTAGGGCGGCGACGGGTCCGCGGCCAGCACCAGCACCGGCGCCTCGATCGCGCGCAGCAGCGACTGCACCGTGGCTTCGGCCAGGCGCAGGGCGCTGGGCAAGGTCAGCCGCGGGTCGCTTCGCCAGGCGTAGCCGCCTTCCACCGGCCGCAGGTTGCGTTCGACGATCAGGCGCGCCGCCTCGGGCGTCATCCGGCTGGCCGCCAGGCGCGCGGCCACGGCGGTTTCGAGATCGGGGATCACGCGGCCGGCCCGCGGCGCCAGCGCGCGCCGCGCGGCCACTGCGTCGCGCAGGCGCTGGCCGGCCTGGGCCGGGTCGGCGGAAATCGGGCCCAGGGCCTCCACCAAGGCCAGCCGCCGCACGCGGGCCGGCGCGGCCGCGGCCACCGCCGTGGCGATCGCGCCGCCCATCGAATGCCCCAGCAGGTCGGCCTGCGGCCAGCCCAGGGCATCCATGGCATCGAGTACGTCGTGCACCCAGTCGGCGAACGCGTAGTCGTAGCCCGGCGCGCGGTGCGCGGAGGCGCCGTGGCCCGGCAGGTCCAGCGCCACCAGGTCGAACTCGCGCAGGTGCGGCGCCAGCGGCAGGAAGCTGGCCGCGTTGTCCAGCCAGCCGTGCAGGCACAGCAGCCGGGGGCCACCCGCGGTGCCGCCGCGCAGCGCCGCCAGTTCACCCCGCGGCGAATCCAGGGCGATTTCCCGCAGGCCCGCTGGCTTCAATGCGGCCAACCCTGCAGGTGGCGACGCGTGAGGCCGGCCAGCGCGGCCACGTGGCCCGGCTCGTCGTTGAGCGCGCTGATGTAGCGCAGCTCGCCGCCGCCGGCGTGGCGGAAGACTTCTTTGTTCTCGACCGCGATCTCTTCCAGCGTTTCCAGGCAGTCCACCGCGAAGCCCGGGCAGACCACGTCGATGGTCTGGATGCCCTGCTTGCCCAGGGCCTCCAGGGTCTTGTCGGTGTAAGGCTGCAGCCAGGCCTCGCGCCCGAAGCGCGACTGGTAGGTCATCAGCCACTGGTCGGCGGACAGGCCCAGGCGCGCGGCCAGGGCCGCCGCGCCGGCTTCGCACTGGCGCGGGTAAGGGTCGCCGGCCCGCTCGAAGCGCTGGGGCAGGCCATGGAAGGAAAACAGCAGTTTGTCGGCCTGGCCCTTGAGGTCCCAGTGGGCGCGGATGCGCGCTTCCATGGCGTCCAGCCAGCCGCCGTCGTCATGGTAATCGGCGATAAAGCGCAGCTCGGGCACGCGGCGCCAGCCCAGGATTTCCTTGTTCACGGCATCGAGCACGGTGGCGCTGGTGCTGGCCGAGTACTGCGGGTACAGCGGCAGCACCAGCAGGCGGGTCATGCCCTCGGCCTCGAGCGTGCGCAGCACGGACGACACCGACGGGTTGCCGTAACGCATCGCCATGCGCACCGGCACGTCCGGCATGGCGTGCTGCAGCGCCTGCGCCAGGCGGCGGGTGAGCACCAGCAGCGGCGAGCCGTCTGCCATCCAGACCGAAGCGTAATTGCGGGCCACGCGGCGGGCGCGCAGCGGCAGGATGATGCCGTGCAGGATCGGGCACCACAGCCAGCGGGTCAGCTCGACCACCCGGTAGTCGTGCAGGAACTGCGCCAGGTAACGGCGCACCGCCGCCGGGGTGGCCGCGTCAGGCGTGCCCAGGTTCACCACCAGCACGGCGGTGCGGCCGGGACCGGTGGCTTTGGGGGAATCGCGGAAGGTCTGGCTCATGCGGAACTGTCCTTGTTTATTGCCCTGAAACTATCATCGCCCGGATGAAGGCACGGCTCACGCCCGGTTCATGGGGTGCCGCCATACTCGCAGCAACGCTATGCCCCGGAGAACCCCGATGAATCGCTTTTCCACCCCGATGGCCGCCGCTTTGGCGCTGCTGGTGGCCTTTGCCGGCCCGGTCCGGGCGGGCGTCAAGGAAGACACCAAGGCCAATGACGCGGCCCGCGTGCTGGCCGAGATCATGCGCATCCCCGAGACCGCGGTGCCGGGCAAGATGTTCGAGGAAGCCCACGCTATCGCCGTGTTCCCGGACGTGGTGAAGGTGGGCCTGGTGATCGGCGGCCGCCGCGGCAAGGGCCTGATTTCGGTGCGCAGCGCCGACGGCACCTGGTCCAACCCCAGCTTCGTCACCATCACCGGCGGCAGCGTGGGCTTCCAGGCCGGCGTGCAGTCGTCCGACGTCATCCTGGTGTTCCGCAGCCCGCGCGGCGTGGACAACATCGTCAACGGCAAGTTCACCCTGGGCGCCGACGCCAGCGTGGCCGCCGGCCCGGTCGGGCGCAGCGCCCAGGCCAGCACCGACGAACAGCTCAAGGCCGAGATCTACAGCTATTCCCGCGCCCGCGGCCTGTTCGCCGGCGTGGCCCTGGACGGCGCGGTGCTGAGCATCGACCACAAGGCCAACCAGCGCGCCTACGGCCGCAACACCACCCCGCGCGCCATCTTCGAGGGCCGCTCGCCCTCGCCCGGCACGCCGCTGGTGGATTTCCGCGACCGCCTGGAAGAAAACACCGTCAGCCAGTGACTCCCGGCCGGCGCAGCCGCGGGCCGGCTGCGCTATCCTTCCGGTCTCGAACCAACGCAGGGTTACGCACATGGGCAGCTTCAGCATCTGGCACTGGCTTATCGTCCTGGTCGTCGTGGTGCTGGTGTTCGGCACCAAGAAACTGCGCGGCGTCGGCAAGGACCTCGGCGAAGGCATCCAGGGCTTCAAGGACGGGCTGAAGGGCAAGGAAGACGACAAGCCTTCCCAGCTTGGCAACGAGCGCCGCGACGCGCCGCAGGACGAAGCCAGCCGCCAGGACAGCCAGCGCAAGGATTCCTGAGCCCCGGGCCTGCCCGGGAGCCAGTTGCGATGTTCGAATTCGGTTTCAGCGAACTGCTGGTGATCGCGGTGGTGGCCCTGCTGGTGCTCGGCCCCGAACGCCTGCCCAAGGCCGCGCGCTTCGCCGGGCTGTGGGTGCGCAAGGCGCGCGCGCAGTGGTATTCGGTGAAGTCCGAGTTCGAGCGCGAAATGGCCTCCGACGAGCTCAAGCGCAGCGTCGGCAACCCGCTGGAAGACCTGCGCAGCGCCGTCAGTGATGCCGGCAGGGAGCTGGACGACGTCGGCCGCGATCTGGGCAACACCCTGCGCGACACCGAGGCCTTGGCCAAGACCGACGCCTTCGCCGACGCCCACGCGGCGACCGCGCTGCAGGACATTCCCGCCGTCGTGGAACCGCCGGCGGAATCGCCGGCCGACCCCCCTCCGGTGCAGTCCGAGCTCGACAACTTCGAGTTCTACACCGACCCCGAGCCGTCGACCGGGCCCGAATCCCCGCCGCAGGCCACCGGCCGCGCCAAACCGGCGGCGCCATGAGCATGCGCCCGGGCCCGGCCGAGGAATCCCTGATGGGCCACCTGCTGGAGCTGCGCTCGCGGCTGCTGCGCGCCGTGATCGCGGTGCTGGTGGCGTTCCTGGCGCTGATGCCGTTCGCCAGCGAGCTGTATGGGCGATTCTCCTCGCCCATCCTGGCCAAGCTGCCCAGCGGCAGCCAGCTGCAGGCCATCGACGTGGCGGGCGGCTTCTTCATCCCGATCAAGCTGGCGTTCTTCGCGGCGCTGCTGGTGTCCATGCCGTTCCTGCTCTACCAGGCTTGGGCGTTCGTGGCGCCGGGCCTGTACCAGAGCGA
>Ga0105045_10002610_pt1 | contig 15271 bp, 15 predicted proteins | sample MAT02_FD_78089 | JGI IMG/M metagenome (GOLD analysis project Ga0105045, IMG submission 78089) | Freshwater microbial communities from Lake Fryxell liftoff mats and glacier meltwater in Antarctica - MAT-02 (megahit assembly) | ecosystem: Environmental > Aquatic > Freshwater > Ice > Liftoff...
ACCTCTTCTCGCGGCCTCAGTACCAGCATTACTATTTTGGTGACTATTACGCGAACGCCCACAGCACCGGGGGTTATTTCCCGTGGTTTTCATATGGTTCAAGTGGCTACGGTTATGATCCGTTTTATGCACGGCAACGATGGGATAACCGTCAGGATCGCGATTGGCAAAACCGCATTGAACGTGACTTCGTGGCTCGCCGCGACCACGAGGACCAGAGGCCACCCCGGACGCTGGCTGCTCTCGTTAAGCGAAACCAGAACGCCCCACAGTCCGACGACAAGTCCCAACTTGTCGTGATGTCGCTCGATCAGCTGACCAAAAATAAAGCGAGTTCACAGCGGTTTCAAACCATTGACAAGAACGAGCGGCAGGTACTGTCCCAGCGTCGTCAGGAGGTGCAAGAGTTTCGCGACGAGCGGCGGAAGCTCGAAGCCGAAACAACTGCAACTCGCCTGATCAATCCTACCGATTCGAACGAGCCACCAGAGCCGGTGACTGTGAAACTTCCCAAGTCTCCTGTTGTCTCATCAAGTGTCGAATCGCTGGGAAAAGGTGCGTTTGCACCAAAACTTCAGGATGCTCCAAAAGTGGACCCGGACGTTGAGGCAAAACCACGGCTTCCTCGTGAAACAAGACCGAATCGTGAGAATGCCAAAGGCCCACGGAAGAGTCCCGGTACTGACACGAAACCTCCGGCAATGAAGAAAACTCCCGGTGCAGAACCCAAGTCTGGCAAGAAGGTCAATTCGAAATCCAAAGGCGATAAGTCAGTTCCGATGCCTGATGCTCCGAACGTTAATCCAAAGCCTGACATGCCCAAAGCGGATCCAAAGCCGGGCGATCTGATTGTGCCAGAATCAGATCGTCCCAAAGGCGAATCAAAATCAAAGCGTGGCAAAGTCGATCCAAAGGTGGATGTTCCGAAAGCTTCCTCGAAGCCTGTCTTGCCTAAGGTTAATCCAAAACCCAACGTTCCTGGGGTTGAACCAAAACCTGAGCCGCCGAAAGCCGATCCTCCCAAGCCCAAAAATCCGTGACTCGAGCGAGGCGTAGACCATCCTGGTGAGCAATTCAGAGTGATGTCTATTCAAGGCAACACCCACTGAGAATCTGGTAATCAGTAAAAGCACGCAGTCGCACTAAGAACGAATTTTGAAAGGAACCATCAGATGACACAGGAAACTGGCACAATCGAACAGAATCCCAACCACGCTCTCTATGGAAAGTTGTTTGGAATTATTCAGTATCGCCACCAACTGAAGGCTCTCTCCAATTCATTGGCGACGTTGACGACAGGTGAAATCGAAGTTCTCGACGCAATCCGAGGAATCGATCAGCTCGAAAGATTGAAGGAGAACGTTTCGCAGTACTTCTTCGGCGATATGGAGGGCCAGATGCTGGAGCAATATCTTGAAGCCGTGAAGAACAATCTGATCGTTTTTGCTGTCCACGTAGACTCTGCGATGGCAAATAGTGCCGCAGAAATTGCAAAGACAAACGGTGCCTCAGAAGTCACGCACTTTGGAAACTCAGTGGTCACAAACTACTAGTTTGAATGGCTCACAGTTCCGGGGCATCTCTGGACCATTTCGCAATCAACAAGGACTAAAAACAATGTCAGTCTCAACGACTTCCCCTCGCGATATCGATCATCTGGAAAACCTGATCAGAGGCATCAGCATCGCGATGATGACAACCGTTTGTAAAGACGGTTCCCTTTTTAGTCGGCCGATGGCCACGCAGGAACCGCACTTCGATGGAGGTCTTTGGTTCTTCACAAAGGCCGATTCCGACAAGGTCGGTGAGGTCGATGAGGAGGGCCAGGTCAATCTGACTTACGAAAACTCAACAGAATCCATCTATGTATCGCTCTCTGGCCGGGCGACTTTGGTGCAGGACCGACAACTAATCGAAGAACTTTGGCACGAAGATCTTCGAGCATGGTTTCCGGAAGGAATTAACGATCCGCTGTTGGTGCTACTTCGCGTCGATGTTGAGAAGTGGGCATACTGGGATTCTAAGTCGAGCGCGATGTCGGAGCATGCAGGGACACTTAAAGACGCACCCGCGGAATCGATCCCCGCAGATCTCGGTGATCACCGTCGAGTCGATGTAAGCGGAATTTGGATCTCGCAGGATGTCGGCACCACAAAGACTCGGAACGAGGTCATTGAGTAGCGGCCCGTTGGCTTCGATTTACAATTGTGCCGCAAGGCGCCAGCCGCAGGTATTTAGGCCATACCTTTCAGAAATTTATCCGTGGCTTACGCTTTCCGGCTGATGAATACTTACATCCGTCACTCGGCTGCAGACGAAATACGAGAGTTCCTTATGCTGCACCTCAATCCCCGGCACCAAGCAAAGTAGATCGGCTCTTTTCTTGCCAGAAGTATGTCTCTGTATGTTGCCAACGGAATGGCCTGCCACAGGGTGACGGCGTCACAGATGTCACAACGATGAATTGGTTGTGTATCAGTTTGTGTGATGCAGAACGGTTCTGTTTCACAGTATTGATGACACTGCCACAAGTGTCAGTAACGTGTCAAAAAAGGGAGTTAAATATGAAGGTATTAAGACAGGGAATTGCACTCGCGCTGATTGGGCTCGCGTGCATCACGGCAATTGCACAGGAGACAAAAAACAAAGGCAAGGAAACACCGGCTCAAAAGCGAGCAGACAGGGCGGAAGCGCGAGCAGACCGGCGCGACAGCGAGGCAAGTGAGGAGTCGAAACAGGATGACAAAGCGATTGCCGAATATTTCGCTGGCAAACTGATATTGATGGATCAGAGCACAATTCAATTGGCGCAGCTTGCAGAAGAACGGTCGACGAATGAAAAGGTAAAGCAGTTCGCAAGAATGCTCGTTGAAGAACACACGAAGTGCAGGGAGATGCTGCGTGAATCTGCTCCAGGAGTCGTGGGTATCACAGAACTCCACAGTGCAGAAATCACTCAAGAAGCAGGCTTCCGCGGCGCGACTGACGCTGACAAAAAGGCACATCCCGTCGATACTCCAGCGAAGGGGAAAAGAAATCCTACTCGGAACTCAGATGACGCCGAGCCACTCACTGGGAACGATCCCGCGGACAAAGACCGTGCCGATGACAGTAAACATCATCGAGCGGCACATGTAATGACACCGCTGCATCGAATTCTGAACATCGATCGTCAGGCGACGGAAAACTATGTCCAGTCCACAACTGAAATGCTCAGCAAGTATCAGGGACAAGAATTCGATATGGGTTTTCTCGGCTTCACAATTGGATCGCATACCTGGGCTCTGGCGGAGCTAAAGGCGATGGATTCGGTCGGCGACGAGAAGTTCCAGAAGCTGATTAGTGATGCGACGACAACGGGCGAGCAACACATGATGAAGGCGGAGGAACTCTCTAACGAACTCGGGGCCGACTCTGCTCAAAAGGGCGATACAACTCGCCCAACGACACTGGACGGGGATGCTCCTTCGACAGAAAAATGACGGGGCATTGGCGGACATGAGTTTCCTGGGGCGGCGTTCGACTGCATTCGCAGACGGACGTGCCCCAGGCAATGTTTGATGCGGGATTCTTGATCTCAATTTCAATTGGGAGGCTGACAGAACTAACAGAGCTGTGAGAAGGCAAGACAGTGATGAAGGCAGAACGATGAAACGATCGTGGAAAGCCATCACGATCCTCTTCATGACATTGTGCATTGTCATGTCGTTGGCGCACGTGCTGGAGCTTCTGGCAAAATTGCGATACGGCGGACAAGACAATGCTCGTATCCACACAACGTTGTCTGTCGCCTGGAGACCCCCGGCAGTCGGTGGCTTCATTGAACCTTCGACGATCGTATCAACTCTGTTTCTGGCAAGCGCGTCGCGCGGCGACATCGTCGCCGCGCGGCTCCTGCTGACTGCATTTGGCTACATGATGCTTGCATTCCCGGTTGTATGTTACCGGCGAGATGCCCCCACCAATGCCGCGTTTATCCAATCCGCAACTACGGGCATCATCCCTGTTGATTGGGCGGAATGGCGAATGAAGTGGGAGTCCGGTCACGCAATACGGCTTGTCCTTTCCCTTTCTGCGTTCGTTCTTACAGCATTTCAACTCACGCGTGGCAACGTGAAGACCGCCGCGACCGCTGGTCACCCCAAAAATCGCTGAATGATACCTCACTTTTAGAAGGGCCTAATCATGAATTCGAAACTCGAGCAAACCACGTCTGTCTGGATGCAGTCGGGAGAGATTGTAGGTGATACCGCGTTGACCGCAGAGATGAAGGCGGATGTTTGCGTCGTGGGTGCGGGGATTGCGGGATTGACCACCGCTTACCTTCTTCTGAAGGAAGGAAAATCAGTCGTCATTCTGGACGACGGACCGGTCGGAGGCGGGCAAACAGAACGGACGACAGCTCATCTTTCGAACGCCATCGACGATCGATACACCGAAATCGAAAGCTGGCACGGTCAGGACGGAGCAAAACTAGCAGCTGAAAGCCACACGGCGGCGATTGATACAATCGAAGCGATCGTCGCCGGCGAAGGGATCGATTGCGATTTCGAACGGCTGGATGGATTTCTGTTTTCCCCGGCAGAGGCTGGCCCAGAGCTGCTGCAGAATGAGCTCTACGCTGCTCGCCGAGCTGGTCTGGCAGATGTCGAACTTGTTCAATCATCGCCCCTCTATTCATTCGACACCGGAGTGTGTCTTCGATTTCCTCGTCAGGGGCAGTTTCATCCCCGGAAGTATCTTGCTGGACTGACGAAAGCCATTCGGAGGATGGGGGGAAAGATTTATACCGAGACACGTGCCGAGAAAATTGAATGCGGTCCGCCCGCTCGAGTTACAACGCAGGGAGAGTTTACGATTACAGCAGCGGATGTCGTTGTTGCCACGAACACTCCGTTCAACGACTTCGTCACGATGCACACAAAGCAGGCACCGTACATAAGCTACGTGCTTGGCTTTCGAATTCCTCGCGGTACAGTCCCCCGAGCGCTGTTCTGGGATACGGAAGATCCTTATCACTATGTTCGGCTGCAGTATCTTCCGGCCGATACTGCAGCAGATGAACCGAGTGGCGAGTCGCTGTCCGAAGAGTTGCTCATTGTAGGCGGCGAGGATCACAAAACTGGCCAGGCGAACGACGCCGACGAACGCTATGCACGGCTGGAAGCATGGACCCGTGAACGCTTCCCGATGGCAGAGGCACGGTGTTGTCAATGGTCGGGACAAGTTCTGGAAACTATGGACGGACTGGCTTACATCGGACGGAATCCTCTGGATGGCCCTAACATTTTCATCGCAACTGGCGATTCCGGACAGGGGATGACGCACGGGACAATCGCGGGGATACTGCTGACGGACCTGATCACGGAACGGGAGAATCCGTGGGCATCGCTTTACGATCCCGCTCGAAAAACGCTGGGCGGTGCCGAGCGTTTCATAAAGGAGAACGTCAATGTCGCCCTTCAATACGGTGCCTGGGTGACCGGTGGAGACGTCAGCAGCACAGAGGACATCGTGGCAGGAACAGGTGCTGTGGTGCGCCGAGGTCTCATGAAAGTCGCCGCCTATCGGGACGAGACCGGGACTTTGCATGAGTGCTCCGCTGTCTGCCCACATTTGGGTTGTATCGTGGAATGGAACAGCAATGAAAGCACGTGGGATTGTCCCTGCCATGGTTCCCGATTCGATAAACAAGGTGCACTTCTGTGCGGCCCGGCGAATTGCGACCTTGCTGCAGTGAATCCTGTTGTGCTGCCGATGGAGCCACCGCTATTGGCTGGACTTTGATTCTGTGAAAGGTGTGTTGATTGAGCCACAAACCTGAGCCACAAGGCGCTAGCCGCGGGTGTTTTGCGGATGTTCTTCAAGTCTGCACTTCACCCGCAGCTAGCGCTTTGCGGCTCATTGAATCAACACTCCGGGATCGTCCGGTTGAGTGGGCATTGCGGCCAACAGAAACATGGCAGTTCCAAATAAGCGAAAAGAACAGATGTCAGACCGCGGAGGTAATTGATGACGAATTCCAGAAGAGTTTCCGACACGATGGGGGACGTGCGTGTCCCGGCGGACGTTCACTACGGCGCTCAGACTCAGCGAGCTGTTGACAACTTTCGCATTTCCGGAATTCGTTTTTCCAGGCAGTTCATTCGATCGCTGGGGTTGGTCAAAGCGGCTGCTGCGGAAGTGAACGGGCACCTGAAGTTACTCGCGAACGAAGTAGCCGAAGCGATTCATATGGCGGCGAATGAAGTCGCTGCCGGGCATTGGGACGAGGAATTCGTGCTGGATGTTTTTCAAACCGGCTCCGGCACTTCGACCAACATGAATGCCAACGAAGTGATTGCCAGTCGAGCCAATGAACTGATCGGTGGCACGAAGGGAGATGTCCAACCCATTCGCCCGATCGAAGATGTAAATCGATGCCAGTCGTCCAACGACGTGATCCCAACGGCAATTCATCTCGCCGCACTGGGCGGAATCGATCGTGACCTGTTACCAGCGATTGAGAAGCTCGCTGCGGGACTGGAAGCGAAGGCCAGAGAATTCCATGACGTATTGAAAACCGGCCGGACTCATCTGCAGGACGCCGTTCCCATTCTGCTCGGACAGGAATTCTCGGGCTGGGCTTCGCAGCTGCGTCATGGCATCGTTCGAATTCAGTCGGTTCGCACTCACCTGTTGGAACTTCCGATCGGCGGCACCGCATTGGGCACAGGCTTGAATGCACATCCTGAGTTTGCAGTCCGCATGATCGATGTGTTGGCAAGAACCGCAAATCCAGAAGTCCGAAATGCAGACAACTTGTTTGAAGCGATCGGATCGCGCGACGCACTGGTTGAGGTATCGGGGACTCTCAAGTCGCTGGCCGTGAGTCTGATCAAAATCGCTGGCGATATCCGACTGCTCGCATCAGGACCTCGAACTGGAATTGCTGAGATCTCTCTCCCTGAGTTGCAGCCGGGCAGTTCTTTGATGCCGGGAAAAGTGAATCCGGTGATGCCCGAAATGATGATCCAGGTCTGCGCGCAGGTGATCGGTAATGATGCGGCGGTGACGTTAGGGGGAATGCTGGGGCAGCTGGACCTGAACGCAATGATGCCGCTCATGGCGCACAACATTCTTCAGTCCATCTCAATTCTTGCGGCAGCGTGTCGCACGTTCGACGACAAATGCATTTCCCATGGCCCAGCCATGTTGGACCGGCCAGACAACGTCAACGGCATATCGGCGAATCGAGAACGATGCCAGATGCTGCTTGAGTCCAGTCTGATGTCAGTCACTGCGCTTGTGCCCATCATCGGATACAAAAAATCAGCTGAGATCGCTCGCGAATCATGGCGTAGTGGTAGAACCATTAGAGAAGTCACCGGGGAAAAGCACCTTGTCCCGGACGTCGTTTTGGATTCTGTCCTCGACGTGACAAGCATGGTGCCTGAGGTGCGGGTCCACGACAGAAATGTTGTTGTCGACGAGACGCGACGGGGCACTACCCGTTTTCAAAGACAATGGAAACAGTCCAGGGCTTTAGATCGATGGCGCGATGATGGCGGGCATGAATGACTGCAGCTCCCGCAAAAGTGAAACTCTTATGACAAAAACACGAATCATTCCCTCGTGGCAAAATGCGATCATCATTCTTTCGGGAACGGTGGTCAGCCTGATCATCGTGATTGCCCTGCAATGGGGAAGGCCCGTACTTGTTCCGATCGCTCTGGCCATACTGCTCACGTTTCTGCTGAATCCGGTGATTAAGAAGCTTCAACAGCGAGGCCTTGGAAGGACGCTGGCCGTCATACTCGGTGTCTCTGCCGCTGGCTTGGTGATGCTTTTGGTCGGCGGACTTGTTGCAAGGCAAGTCACAATTCTTGTCGCCGAGTTTCCGCAGAATACAGCGAACATCAAGGCCAAGGTTCAAACTCTGCGGCAGTTTGGTTCCAGCCGGATGGCGGCTAAGTTTGAAAAGATGGCGGAGGAAATCAACGAAGCGACGACATCGCCCGCTGCAGAAGAAACGACTGCACAGGGTGAAACGGGCGAAAAGAGTCTTCTTGATAAAGCGGTTGCGTCAGACCCCGTCATAGTACAAACGGAATCGACACCCTGGCTGGGGCTGACAGGTTATCTAAGCTCCGCATTTGAAGTTCTGGCAACACTTGCATTCTCGTTGATTCTGCTGGTTGTGTTTCTCATCGGCCGTGATGACCTTCGAGATCGAGTCGTGGTCCTTGCGGGACGAGCCAGAATTGCGATGACAAGTAAAGCGCTGGAAGACGTGACCGAGCGCATCAGCCGTTATCTGCTGATGGTGGCCATGCTGAATGGTGGCTTTGGGATCCTGCTCGGCGTGGGGCTGTTCTTTCTGCAGGTTCCATACGCATTCCTCTGGGGGTTCCTGGCCGGATCACTTCGGTTCATCCCGTATATCGGTCCATGGATTGGGGCAATTGGACCAATCGCAATTGCACTGGCAACCTCAGCAGGGTGGTCTCAGCCGATGGCTGTGTTCGGCTTGGTGCTGGTACTGGAGCTGGTCGGCAACAATATCATCGAGCCATGGGCCTTCGGTAACAGCACGGGTGTTTCCTCGACAGCTCTCATCATCTCTGCGGCGTTTTGGGGTTATCTGTGGGGACCGATCGGGCTGGTCATGTCGGCTCCAATTGCTGTTTGCCTGATGGTGCTTGGCAAGAATATCCCGCAACTGGCGTTCTTGAATCTGCTGCTGGGCAGCGAACCGGCGCTGCGATCTAATATGGGGATTTACCAGCGACTCATGCTGGGTGATGAGCAGGAAGCCACCAGACTCATTCTGCTGCGAATGAAAGATACACCGGCTGGCGAGGTCTTCGATGAATTGCTCATTCCGGCTCTGAGTTACGCCAAGCGTGACTTCCTGCGTAATCAGTTGTCAGAGGAAGATCACAAAGTAGTACTCCAAGGCGTTCAGACCACACTCGGCCACACAGAAAAGTTCCTGCAGACCATTGCTCAACGCAAAGTTGATGAACTCACACTGACGATGGCAAAAGTTGATGCCCCGGTACCAGCTCCGGTCACGTGTCTGAAGATGCTTATTTGCCCGGGCGCTGACGCCGCAGATTCTTTAGCGTTGACAATGCTGCAACAGTCACTCGGATCCGTTCAGTGGGAAATCGAGCAGACGGCTGTCGAAACGCTGACATCCGAACTGGTCGCTCGCATCGCGCTCGAGCCACCAGCAATTCTTTGCATTGCGGCTCTCCCGCCACGTGGTCTCTCACACGCACGTTACCTGTGTAAACGACTGCGTGAGTGCTCGCCCGAGTTGCAGATCGTGGTTGGTCGCTGGGGCCAAAAACGCAGGTGTAAACTGGAGCGAGAGCAACTGGAAGAGGCTGGGGCTACGTTCGTCACAACGTCACTGGCTGAAACGATTCAGCTATTGAGTTCTCGCTTGCCACTACTGAATTGGGCTCCTGTGCCTGCGGTGGTACCCACAAATCTTCAACAGCTGCCAGCGCTGGTTTCTGCAGGTCATTGAATCAGTATGAGTCGAATTGTGCACTCAACTTTATTCATCATCAAAAAAACCGCAAGCGAATGGATCGAACACGACATTCCCAGACTCGGGGCTGCTCTTTCCTTTTATGCTCTGTTCTCCATCCCGCCGTTGTTTGTCATTGTGCTCGCGATCTCGGGGTTTTGGTTTGGTGACGAGGCTGCCCGGCAAGAATTGTTCGGACAGGTTTCCGGTGCCGTCGGTCATCAGGGCAGCGACGCCATTCAGTCACTCGTCAGAGTGGCGCACACGGAGAATCGTAGCCCATGGGCGGCAATGATGGCCGTGTCGATTCTGCTGATCACAGCAACCGGGACTTTCGTAGAACTTCAAAGTTCACTCAATACGATTTGGGGAGTCCGCAGAAAACCGGGTCGTGGACTTCGAAACGTGGTGAAAGATCGTCTGCTTTCATTCTGGCTGATTGTGGGCATGGGTTTGCTGCTTCTGGCAGCACTGATTCTGAGTGAAGGTGTGTCAGCTGTCGATGCGATGACACAGGGAATGGTGCAGACTCAGGAAACTCTCTGGCAAGTAATTCGGTTTGTTGTCTCGTATTGTGTGCTCACCTTTCTAATCGCGATGATCTTCAAAATATTGCCCGACGTACGCTTGGGGTGGCCCGACGTTCTGACCGGTGCCATCATGACGGCGTTGTTGTTTAACCTCGGCAAATACCTGTTTGGTCAGTACCTGATCCGGATCAATTTGACTTCAACGTACGGAGCCGCCAGTTCCCTTGTCATTGCCCTGCTCTGGATTTACTACTCCGCCCAGGTACTGCTTTTTGGCGCGAAATTCACACAGGTTTACTCTGACATGAACAACGCCCACGTCGAACCTATACGTGGTGCCGAGGCTGTCACTGTCGAGAAGGTTGTTTCTGAACACCGTCCGCCTGCGTGAATAATTGCGGGCGACTATCCCAATCGCTACTCTGCGCCCAGCGATGGCCAATCGCAAAGTCGATTTTCCTTAATCGAATACACCGCCATATTATCGAGCCGATTCGCTCGGGCGGGTTATCGATCAGGATGGCCGTTGGGAAGCCAAAACACCGTTATGGAGTGCGACCGACCTCCAGCGAGAGTCAAACAATTCCGCTTAAAGTCCAAAATTATTCCACGAAATGCTCGCTCGCCAGCGAAATTCCCTTTGGCACAGTCATTGCTATCTTCCTGATTCGTGTCTTTCATTACCGTCACTTAGGAGCAATCGATGTCAGTGGAAACAAAAGCCAACTTAAAACCCGAAACTGTCAAAAAACTTCAGGATCTTATTCGAATAAACATTGATGCGTACGATGGATTGTTGGAATCCGCTGAGGAAATCAGCGATCCGGCGATTGCGAAACTCTTCCGGGAGCTTTCGCAAGAAAGGTCAAAACTGGCAACGGAACTTCAGGACCACGTTGAGTGGAACGGCGAAGAAGCAATCGTCGACGGATCATTCGGAGCCGGTGTCCATCGTGCGTGGATCAATGTTCGCAGCAAACTCAGCAGTGGGGATCCGCACGTTGTGTTGGTTGAAGCCGAGTTCGGTGAAGACCACATCAAAGATGCCTATGAAGACGTACTGACGCAGACAGCAGGCAGCGCGATGAACTCCATCCTGCAAAAACAGTACGCGATTGTGAAAGCCGGGCATGATCGCATTCGCGACTTGAGAGATCTCTACGCGAAACGGAAGTAAGTGGTTTCGAGACAAATCCGCCGCCAACAAATCATCATCCTGAGCGAGGTAGCGGTTTATTAAAAGAGTCATAAATGTGAGCCGCAAGGCGCAAGCCGCGGGTGTTTTACCTTTTCTTTAAGGCACTCACCCGCAGCTAGCGCTTTGCGGCTCACAGTCTTAGATGGCCAGCGGCTACTTATGGTTCTGGCGACAAATCCTATTCCATCCAACACATTTCAAAGGAAAAGTTTCATGCCTTCAATTGGACGCGGCTTCCCGTTCCTTCTTTCAGTTGCGCTAGTGCTTGGATCACTGATCACGATCGCCGGGTGTGAGCAGAAGGAAAAAGTCCTCGACCTGGAAACCCCGGCCGGAAACATCGAAGTGAAACGTTCTAAAGGGAACGGAAAGGTCGATGTGGATGTTCAAGTCGATAGAGAAAAATAGTGCCGACGTGGTTTAACCGCGTTCGCAAAACATGAACCGCCGTTACAGGAGCCCAATGTGGAAAGTAGCTATGGAACTCTGAAAGCACTTGTCATCTATAATCAGGCGTCTGGCAGCAGTGAGCAAAACGCCCACCGATTGTCGGTGTTTCAGGCAGAAGGTTGTCGCCTCGTTGAGTTCAATCGGGAAACATGTCTTGAGGAAGTGATTCAGGAGGCGGTCCATGATGGTTTCGAAACCGTAATCGCGGCGGGCGGAGATGGTACAGTCAATGCAGTCGTCAACGCGTTGATGTCCGTTACAGAGACTGTCCGTCCCACATTGGCATTACTGCCGTTTGGTACGGCGAATGATTTCGCTTCGACACTCGGCATTGCTGTCGATATCGACACCGCCATTAGTCAGCTGAATGTTTGCCCTTGCGTCCCAATTGACGTGGTACGCATCACTGCCGAAGGATTCGAGAGGTATTACGCAAACGTCGCTGCTGGTGGAAACAGCGTTCGAGTCACTGAAGAGATTACAACGGACATGAAGTCTCGTTGGGGCGCGTTCTGTTACCTGCGAGGCGCTGTTCCTATGAGAACCCATTGGTAAGTTTTGGGGCATAACAATCGATTGCGTAAACAGTATCCGGAGACTGACGTCTCGCGGCTCGCCGAGTTCAAGGCGAGCGGGGGACGTTAGTTCCCTGATTGTGATTCCTGCGATTTTGCCATTTCACTTGTGCATGGGTGCTTATAAAAACGATCACGGGTGCCGTGGCGAGCGGACTGATCGTGAGCAATTGACCTTTCGATGTAGCAATCACAAATTTGCACACCACATATTCCTTGCGTTCTTTGCGGTTCGAACTGACAAGATCTGCAAGGTTATCGCCCGAACCGAAACAAGTGAGCATCGTCCGGCGTGTGGCCTCTCACCATTTCTGAAATCAGATTTGTTGCGATGACGCTGAACGTGATTCCATTTCCGCCAAATCCGAGTGTAAAGTAACAACCCGGATACTCGGGTGAGTTGCCGACGTAGGCTAAGCCATCTTTTGTCGATCCAAAGGTACCGCCCCAGGCGAACTCGATTTCCCAGTCCAGGTCAGGGATCAGCTTCCGAGTTTTGTCATGAATGACCTGCGCCTTCTCAAGAATTGAGCGGTCACGTCGGTCAGGGTTGTGATATCGGTCGTCCTCCCCACCGACGAGAATTCGATTGTCTTCCGTACATCGAAGGTAGAGGTATGGTGTTTCGACTTCCCAGAGCATCCAACTGGGGTCCCACGGCGAGACCGATTTCAACGGCTGTGAAACCACCGCGTAGGTGTTGTGGAGTTCAACCACCCGCTCTTTCAGCATCGAGTGAGCTTCATACCCGGTTGCAAGGACAACGTGTTTTGCGATGACCTTTACATCTCGTGACGTAGTCAACGTCACTCCGTTGGCGGAACAATCAAAATCCATCACTTGAGTGCGGTCAAAAACCTGCGCCCCACTGCGAACGGCAGCTGACAGCAGTTCGTGTGCAAGCCGGTATCCATCGCACGATGCGGATTGGTTATTGCTGAGTGCTGCCACACCGTTCAGTCCGAACAGACTCAAGAGCTCGCCCGAGTCATGATAGTTGCAGTCCAGTCCTAACGATCTTCTTGCGCGGTATTCGTCAGCCAGACCCTTCGCAGCCTTTCGCGTGTAGGAAATCTGGAGACTTTTTTTACGTTGGAATCCGCATTCGGCTCCTGTTCGATCAATCAGCTGTTCGAGATCATTGATCGCCTGATGAGACAAGCGGTATGCTCTTCCTGCGTCCTTCTCTCCGATCAACTTCGCCAAATCTGTCAGGGAGACATCGACTTCATACTGCAGCAAAGCTGTGCTGGCGGATGTGCTGCCTCGGCACACATCGCGTCCATCAATGACAATGACGGAATGACCATCGCTGCTCAGCCTCTGAGCCACCATCGCCCCCGTAATCCCGGCCCCGACGACTGCAACATCGCAAACAACATCGTGATCGAGAAAGGGATATGTGTTGAGAAGCCCGTTTTTCATAAACCAATAGGGATGATCAGAAGTCAGATTCATTCAAAACCCTTCGTGTTTCCTTATCGTTACGTTGTCATCCGTTGGTCGCCAAAAAGAGAGAGTGCGACAGAAATCTGCCGCACTCTCTTTGCGACTGTTAATGTTCAGTCGCTGGAACTAAGAACTCACTCAAACAGAATGAGCTTATCTTGGCTTGTTCGTTCGCGGGTGGACTCGGTTGTAAGCATCCTGAGCGGCATGCTTCGCTTGCTTCCATGTCAGCTCGGGCTGACGGTTTCGTTCTTCCCAACTGGCATGGATCTCAGGTTCGGCATCCTGCCATGTGCCATTGACACCGGTAGCGCGCGGTTCGAACCCGGCGCGGTACGCCGGTTCATAGTCTTCAAACGAGTAGTCCTCCGAATAGTAGGGACGCTGTCGGTATTCCTTTCGCCAATACTCCGTTTCGACAGTGGGGTCGTAACCTTCTGCCACACCCTTGCCGGCCATTCCGCCAGCGACTGCGCCGACGGCCGCTCCCACGGCAGCCCCGATAGGCCCCGCGACAGCGCCAGCAACAGCTCCGGTGGCTGCTCCACCCAATGCTGCTCCGACTCCCGTACCAACCGGATGCGCGCCAGCTGCACCGGATAGTGGATCCTCGTTCCGAAGTTCTTTGACGGCGTCTGAATTCTCTCGTTTCTTGACTGACATGTGCCTGCTCCTTTTACTGCGACTTCAACTGAACGTAATGAAAGGTCATGGGAGGCTAGTCTTGGCGTTGTTGTTATTCTCCGCAAAGCTCAACGTCCTGCGAACTCATGAAGCACACGACATACCAGTCCCGGAATTTCCTGGCAGCGATCGACCTGTGGTCAAGCTTTCGAAGAAATTGCCGAGAACTTCCTGCAAATAGACAAAAGCCTTCGCTCATTCGTGAATTGGATTTCACTCAAGAGACACATTAAAAGACTTGCCTGTTGGATTTGCGGCCCACCTGACCTTTGAGCGACCAATCAAGTGCACGTATGGCTAACGAAAAAGCGGTGTTCCCGTTACAGGAACACCGCATTCCTGGTGTTGGTCGAATCATCTTCGTCGGCAGTGCTATCTGCGACGCGCCAGCATCGCGACACCGAGACCCGCCAGCAGCCCGCTCCCAAACAAAATGGCCACTGCTGCACCGGGATTATCTTTCGCATATCTGGACGCCTGTTTATATCCATCTGCCAGCTTCAGAGCCGCGAGGTCATAACCTTCTCCGTAAGCCTCACTGGCCTGTGATGCCGCCCCGGAAAAGTATTGTCCGGCTTGTTTCTGAATAGAACGACCTTGCGTGATCATTTCCTCGAGCTGATTTTCGATCGCGTTTCGTGCCTGACCAGTGCGACGTTCAATCAACTGAACCAGCTGCTCAGCGGATCCTTTGAACCCCTGCAGATCATGGTCCGACAACTGCTTCCACTGCGATTTCAAAGTCGCCTTGATCTCGTTCCAGTTCTCTGCCAAAACCGTCTGACTAACCATTCTAATTCTCTCCCGATTGAAACTCGCTTTGAAGTGTTTGAGTGCCCAGGATGTAACGCGACCAGCAGAC
>Ga0105045_10002611_pt1 | contig 15266 bp, 11 predicted proteins | sample MAT02_FD_78089 | JGI IMG/M metagenome (GOLD analysis project Ga0105045, IMG submission 78089) | Freshwater microbial communities from Lake Fryxell liftoff mats and glacier meltwater in Antarctica - MAT-02 (megahit assembly) | ecosystem: Environmental > Aquatic > Freshwater > Ice > Liftoff...
ACGCTGCGGGTGCGCCGGCGTTGCTCGTCAGGTACAGCACGAAGTCGCTCACGGTGCCGCCGCTCGGCTGGAATCGCACCGATCCCGTGCCCGATACCGGGCCAGGCAGGCGCTGCGGCGGGTCGAGAATGACGGTGGCGCCGTCCAGCGCCGTCCAGGCCACCCGCTCACCCCTGTCCGCCCGGCCGTTTCCGTTGACGTCGTGCAGGGTGCCGAGCCGCTTTCCTGCCGAATCGACCAGGACCACCACCGCGTGCCGCCGATGATGGGCGGCGCGTCCCGCAGCCACGAAGACGAGCGTCGCCCGGCGAGCCATCGCATCCGACCGGTACCGCGTCAGGTCGACCCGGCTCGCGGCAGAGGCCGTGAGCAGGGTCAGGACCAGCAGCACCACCAGCAGTCCGACAAAGGACTGACCGTGACGCAGCGGGCGGGACGAGTCGGACAAGGGGTGGCTCCCGGGTGGGTCGATTCGGCGTTCCCCCACAGACGCATGTGCCGGGACAGAGCAACCACCTCGCCCGGAGCGGTCAGCCCGGGATGGCTTGCCCGATGCAATCCGCTGCACGCGGCGGTACGTTCGCGTGGCCTACCCGTCGTCCCTCCCTGTCACCCGTCCGCGATGCCTTCGCCGTCCCACCCTCAATGGGTGAAGTGCCAGGATTTCGGTAACGAACTCGAGGCGAGCATCGCGGTCGCCGTGCTCGGCACAGCGGGAATTCCCGCCCTCATCCGCAGCAATGACTCGGTCGGGCTCTTTGGCTCGGCTTTTCAGGGCTACTCCGCCATGGGCGTCTCGTTGATGGTCCCCGCCGCCGCGCTGTCGGCGGCCCGCACGGTGCTTGCCAGCGCCACGCCGCTGACGGACGAATCCGACGTCGGCATGGACACGCGCTAGCGCGCACCGGCGATGATCGTCGCACCGTAAGCGGGCGGGACAGTACGCCTGACTCTGCTGGAGATTGTTTTTTTGAAAGTTCAGGCGGATCAGTACGGTTCCCGCCTGACCAGTCAGGCAACCCGCCAAGCCGGTGCATCCAGAACTTCAACCACACGCCACGAGATGCTGCTGGTCGCCCTCACGGGAAACATCGCTTCCGGCAAGTCGACTGCGGCGGCCGAATTCGTCCGCCTCGGAGCGGCGCTGGTCGACAGCGACGTCGCGGCTCGACAGGCGGTGGCACCGGACACGCCGGCGCTGGCCGCGATCGTCCGCCGCTTCGGTGCCGGGATGCTCCGTGTCGACGGCAGCCTCGACCGCCCGCTGCTCGGCCGTCTCGTCTTCGGTGACGCGCCGGCCAGGCAGGCGCTCGAAGCGATCGTCCATCCGGCGGTCGAGGCGGCGCGGGTCGCCGCCGTGGAAGTGGCGCGCACGAACGGGGCACCGGTGGTGATCTGCGACATCCCGCTGCTCTTCGAAGCGCGTCTGGCCTGGCACTTTCCGCGCATCGTACTGGTGGATGCCCCAGAGCCCGTGCGTATCTCGCGACTGGTTCGCGACCGCGGCATGGCGCCCAGCGATGCCATCGCGCGCGTGCAGGCGCAACTGAGAGCCACGCTCAAGCGTCCCCGCGCGGACCTGATCCTCGCCAACGACGGCGCACCAGCAGATCTCACCGAGCAGATCCACCATGCATGGACGCGGCTCATCGCATGGGCCGCGTGATGGCATCGCCCCGACATCCGCTGCCGTACCGCACCATGCCACGCCACACCACGCCACGCCACGCCACGCCACACGCCACCGCACCGCACCGTCGCACTACGAACTTCGGTGACAGGCCGCTAGACTGCCTGCGTCAGTCATCACCCGCCTTTTCGGAGCGCGCTTTGTCGAACATCCCCGCCAATCTCCAGTACACGAAGGATCACGAGTATGTCGCCGGCGCTGCCGATGCAGACATCGTGACCATCGGCATCACCGATTTTGCACAGGGGGAACTGGGCGACATCGTCTACCTCGACCTGCCGAAAGTCGGTGCCAGATTTACCGAGCACGCGGTGTTCGGGACGATCGAGGCCGTGAAGGCCGTGAGCGAACTCTTCTCGCCGCTGGCCGGCGAAGTGATCGAAGTCAATCCGCGCCTCGATGCTGAGCCGGCGCTGGTGAACACGGACCCGTTTGGCGACGGCTGGATGATTCGAATGAAGATCGCCGACAAGGACGCCCGCGCCGCCCTCATGACCGCCGACGCCTACAAGTCCCTGCTCGGCGAGTAAGGCCACCGCGCGACGCGACGCTCACTCCTCGCGCACGAACGACGAAGGGCCGGCCCCCACATCGGGAGCCGGCCCTTCGCGTCACAATGCTCGGCACATCACCCTCCCAAGCACCGCAGGCTGCCCTTCCAGCCGTTCCAGTGGCCCCTGCCGTTCCAGCCGGTTTCAGCCTTTCCAGTGGCTCAAGCTGTTCCAGTGTCTCCAGCCGTTCCTGCCGTTCCAGCCGTTCCTGCCGTTTCCGCAGTTCCCTGCGCATCCCTGCGGAACTCCGTCCCTCCGCGAGAACACTGTTCAAACACAGAACTAAGCTTTCGCGTACTCCGCCATCGGAATACAGCTGCAGACGAGATTTCGATCACCGAACGCGCTCTCGATGCGGCCTACCGTCGGCCAGAACTTCGAGGCACGTGCGCTGGCCGTCGGGAATGCGGCCTGCTCGCGTGAGTACGCATGCGTCCATGCATCGCTGATCACCGCGCTTGCGGTGTGCGGTGCATGCTTCAGCGGGTTGTCGTCGCGCGGCAGTTCGCCTCGCTCCACCTGTGCGACTTCCTCGCGGATCGCCAGCATCGCGTCGCAGAAGCGGTCCAGCTCCGCCTTGTTCTCGCTTTCCGTCGGCTCGATCATCAGCGTGCCTGCGACGGGGAAGCTGACCGTCGGCGCATGGAAACCGTAATCCATGAGGCGCTTGGTGATGTCCTCGACCTCGATCCCGGCGCTCGCCTTCAACGGACGCGGGTCCACTATGCACTCGTGCGCCACGGTGCCGTTCGGTCCCCGGTAGAGCACGGGGTAGGCATGCTGCAGGCGCTTCGCGATGTAGTTCGCGTTCAGGATTGCGACCTTCGTGGCATAGGCCAGACCCTCGGCACCCATCATCCGGATGTAGAGGTAGCTGATCGGCAGGATGCTGGCGCTGCCGAACGGTGCGGCGCTGACGGCACCCGAGCTCAGATCGGTGCCAAGACCGGCCGGCGTATGGCCGGGCAGGTGCGGCGCGAGGTGTGCTGCGACGCCGATCGGGCCCATGCCCGGCCCGCCGCCGCCATGCGGGATGCAGAAGGTCTTGTGGAGGTTCAGGTGGCAGACGTCCGCGCCGAAGTCGCCGGGACGGCAGACGCCGACCATCGCGTTCATGTTGGCGCCGTCCATGTACACCTGCCCGCCGTACGAATGGATCGTGGCGCAGATGTCGGCGATGTCCGCCTCGAACACGCCATGCGTGCTGGGGTAGGTCACCATCAGCGCCGCCAGCTTGCCGGAATGCTCGAGGGCCTTGGCCTTCAGGTCCTCGACGTCGATGTTGCCGTTCGCGGCGGTCTTCACCGGAACGATCGTCATGCCGCACATCACGGCACTGGCGGGGTTGGTGCCGTGCGCGCTGGCCGGGATCAGGCAGACCGTGCGATGGCCGTCGCCGCGCGCCTGGTGATAGCGGCGAATGGTGAGCAGGCCCGCGTACTCACCCTGCGATCCTGCGTTCGGCTGCAACGAGACGGCTGCGAAGCCGGTCACGTCGGCCAGTGCCGCCTCGAGCTCCGTGAACATCTGCGCATACCCCGCGGCCTGGTCGCGCGGTGCGAACGGATGCAGCTGCCCGAACTCCGCCCAGGTCACCGGATACATCTCGGTGGCAGCGTTCAGCTTCATCGTGCAGCTGCCCAGCGCGATCATCGAATGACAGAGCGACAGGTCCCTGGCCTCGAGCTGCTTGATGTAGCGCAGCATCGCGGTCTCACTGTGATGCGTGTTGAACACCGGATGCGTCATGAACGGCGACGTACGCGCAAAGCGCTCGTCATAGCGCGGGGTGCACTCGGCAGCCAGCGCCTCGATGTCCAGGCCGTGCGCCTCGCCACCGTTGAAGATCGTGAGCAGTGTGGAGACATCGTCCAGCGACGTCGTCTCGTCGAACGACACGCCGATCGAGCCCTCGCTCAGCAGGCGCAGGTTCACCTCGTGCTGCAGCGCCGCAGCCATGATGTCCTGCACGCCATGCACGCCGACTTCGGCACGCACTGTGTCGAAATAGTGCTCGTGCAGCACCTGCAGGCCGAGCTTCTCCAGGCCCCCCACGAAGATCGATGTCAGGCGCTGGATGCGGCGCGAGATGCGCGTGAGGCCGGCGGGACCATGGAACACACCGTACATGCTCGCCATGACCGACAGCAGCACCTGCGCCGTGCAGACGTTGCTGGTGGCCTTCTCGCGGCGGATGTGCTGCTCGCGCGTCTGCAGCGCCATGCGCAGCGCCGGTGCACCATGGCTGTCGCGGCTCACGCCGATGATGCGGCCCGGCAGCAGCCGCTTGAACTCGTCGCGCGTGGCAAAGAAGGCGGCGTGCGGTCCGCCGTACCCCATCGGCACGCCGAAACGCTGTGCGCTGCCGACGGCGATGTCGGCACCCCACTCGCCCGGCGGCGCGAGCAGCGTCAGCGCCATCAGGTCCGTCGCGGCGGTGACCAGCGCGCCAACGGCATGGGCGCGCTCACAGAAGGCGGAGTAGTCCACCACGGCGCCATCGGTGGTCGGGTACTGGATCAGCGCACCGAAGAACTCGTTTGTCAGCTCGGCACTGGTGGCATCGCCGATGACGACCGTCCAGCCGCGTGACTCGGCACGCGTCTGCACCACGGCGATGGTTTGCGGGTGGCAGTCGGAGGCCACGAAGAACCTCGTGCGGTTGCCTGACACGGCGCCGTGCGACAGCGCCATTGCCTCGGCAGCCGACGTGGCCTCGTCCAGCAGCGAGGCGTTGGCAATGGGGAGACCGGTGAGGTCGATCACCATCGTCTGGAAGTTCAGCAAGGCCTCGAGACGCCCCTGCGCGATCTCGGCCTGGTACGGCGTGTAGGCCGTATACCAGCCCGGATTCTCCAGCACCGTGCGCTGAATGACCGCCGGAACGATCGTGCCGTAATAGCCTTGGCCCAGATACGACTTGTACACCTTGTTCTGCGATGCAATGCCCCTGAGCCGCACCAGCGCCTCGTGCTCGCTCTCGGCCGGCGGAAGATCGAGCAGGCGGCGGAAGCGGATCGACTCCGGGATCGTGGCGTCGATCAGGGCATCCAGCGTCGGATATCCGATCGTGCCGAGCATCGACTGGACTTCGTCCGGTGTCGGGCCGACGTGACGCTGAATGAAGCTTCCCGAGTCGTCGAGGGCGGCTGGGGCAGCGGAAGCGATGCGAACTGGGACGGCCATGCGGCAAAACTCCACAGGGCGCCCGGAACATGCGCCCGATCGTCAGATTGGTATCGGCTGGCGGGACCACGCTCGGAGTCTCCGGCGGGCACCGACGAAACATAATCCCGACCGGCGACCACAACGGTCACGGTCGCCCTCACCACTGCCAAGACAAGTGCACCACGTGACGCTGTGGAGCGACGATGTCCGAGTCATGCGCAGCCCGCCGCGAGACGCCGTCACCAACATGGCGCTGGACGAGTCGATGCTGCGCACGGCAACGGACACCGGTGCCACGCTGCTGCGGATCTACAGCTGGGACCGGCCTTCGGTTTCCTTCGGCCGGAACCAGCGGTGCGAGGGCAGCTATTCTGCCCAGCGCTGCGAGGCCATGGGTGTGCCCGCCGTGCGCCGCCTCACCGGTGGCCGCGCCCTCGTGCATGCCCGTGAACTGACGTACTGCGTGGCGGCACCGACTGCCGCCGCCAGCACCCTCCGCGGAGGCTACGACGCGATCAATGCGGTGCTGCTCGACGCGCTCCACCGGCTCGGCGTGGATGCGAGCGTCGCCGTGCCGGCCGGACGGACGGCCACTCCGGCCCTCGCCCCCTGCTTCGAGTCGCCATCGGGCGGTGAACTGGTGGTGGGTTCGCAGAAGCTCGTCGGGTCGGCGCAGCACCGACAGGCCGACGCGTTCCTCCAGCACGGCTCCATCCTGCTGGACGACGATCAGGGCCTGCTGCACCAGCTGGCCCTCGTTCCCCTGCCCCAGATGCCGCCGCCGGCCACGCTGCGGGGCTGCCTGGGTGACGTCACCCATGACATGGTCGCTGATGCGATCACTGAGGCAACGCGCGCCGCCTCGCCTCGCGGCATCATGATCGTGTCTGACGACCTCATGAGCGCCACGCATGTGCTGACGGCGGCGAGTCGCTATCGTGATCCCTGCTGGACGTGGCGTCGATGAGCGGTGCCGCGTGCTCCCCGAAACCCACGCACTTCTCGATGCCGAGTCTGCGCGTTCTTCGTCTCATCCCGCTGTGCGCACTCACGGCATGCAGCGCCACGACTGACAGCGTGCCGGTCAAGGCAGCCACCACGACCGGTGGCACGCTCGTGATCTCGACCCCGGCGGAGCCGGAAAACCTGCTGCCGCCGATCACAACGTCGCTGTCGGGACGTCAGGTGGAGGACCTGATCTTCCAGCGTCTCGCCAGCATCGGCACGGCACTCGGAACGGTGGGCGACGCCGGCTTCACGCCGAACCTCGCGACCCGCTGGGAGTGGTCACCCGATTCACTCTCGATTGCATTCCAGCTCGATCCTGCGGCACGCTGGCACGACGGCGCGCCTGTCCGCGCGAGCGACGTGCGATTCACCTTCGCGCTCTACACCGATCCGGTGGTGGCGTCGCCGTCGGCGGTCTTGCTGACGAACATCGATTCGGTCAGCGTGCGTGACTCGCTGACGGCCGTGGTCTGGTTCAGGAAGCGCACGCCCGAGCAATTCTTCGACGTCGCGCACCAGATGTACATCCTGCCCGAGCACCTGTTGCGCACGGTCGATCGCCGCAGGCTGGCCGCCGCACCGATCGCGTCGGCACCGATCGGCAGCGGTCCGTTCCGCGTCGTGCGATGGGTGCCGAGGCAGGTGCTGGAGCTGGCGGCCGACACCACCGGCGGCCGCCGCCGCGCGCAGCTGGATCGCGTGGTCTTCGCCGTGGCGCCCGATCCGGTCACCGCGTTCACCCGCGTCGCCACGGGGGAGGCTGACCTGTACGAGGCGGTGCGTCCAGACAAGGTGGCCGAGGTGGCGGGCAACCCGCAGCTGCGCCTCGTGCTGACGCCGTCGCTGGACTACAGCTACCTCGGCTTCAACCTCGTCGACCCGGAGACGGGACGTCCGCATCCGGTGTTCGGTGATCGGATCGTGCGTCGCGCGCTGACGATGGCGACCGATCGCCGCAGCATCGTCGCGAACATCTACGATTCGCTGGCCGTGCAGGCGCGCGGACCCTTCACATCTGCGCAGGCCAGCGCGGACACCACGCTCGTACCACTGCCCTATGCACCGGACAGCGCGAACGCGCTGCTGGACGCCGCAGGCTGGATGCGCGGCGCTGATTCAGTGCGTCGCCGCAATGGTGCGCTGCTGACGTTCGGCATCCTCGTGCCATCCACCAGTGTCGCACGCATGCGGGCGGCCGTGCTGCTGCAGGAACAGTTCCGGCGCATTGGTGCGGACGTGCGCATCGAGAGCGCCGACATGGGCGGCGTGATGGCGCGCATCGGTGCACGGCGCTTCGATACGATCCTTGGTGCCTGGAGCCCGGACGCCGGACCCGCCAGCGTGCGTGAGGCGTGGTCGAGCCCAGCCGCCGTCGCGGGAGGCAACAACATGGGCACCTATCGCAGCGCGCCGTTCGACGCAGAAGTGGACAGTGGACTGGCGTCGTTCGCTCCGGCGGCGATGCGCGCCCACTTTGCCGCCGCCTGGCGCATCATCGCCGATGATGCACCGGCGATCTGGCTGGCCGAACCGCGGCGCGTGATGGCGATCCACTCGCGTTTCGTGACACCCGGCATGCGTGCCGATGCCTGGTGGGCCGGCCTCGCGACGTGGAGCATCCCGGTGGATCGGCGCGTCGCACGCGACACCGCGCCACCGGCGCCGACCGGCGCATCGCGCTGAGACGTCCAGCGCGCCGACGCGTCACGTGCACGCGCTGATACAGCGGCTCTGGCATGGCCTCGTGGTCGTCGCCATCGTCGCGACGGCCACGTTCGTGCTCGTGCGCCTCGCGCCAGGCGATCCATTTGCTGCGGCGCTGGAGAACGCGCGACTCACGCCTGCGATCCGCGCGCAGTGGCGCGCGGCCTACGGTCTGGATGGCAGCGTCGGCACGCAGTACCTGCACTGGATTTCCTCGCTCGCACGTGGTGACCTCGGCTTCTCCACGAGCACCAACCAGCCGGTGTCACGTGCCATCGCGCAGGCCTTGCCGAACACGATGCTGCTGATGGGCACGTCTGTCGTGATTGCCTTCGTGCTCGGGACGATGCTTGGCGCGCTGCAGGCGTCGCGGCGCGGCGGCGTCGCCGACCGGGGCATCGGCTTCGTCACGCTGATCGGCACCGCGCTCCCGGACTTCTGGCTGGCGCTCGTGGTGCTGCTGGCGGGTGCCTCCTGGTGGCGACTCTTCCCGGTCGGTGGCGTCGCCGACCTGCTGCTGCCGATCGGCGCACCATGGCACACCGTGCTGCTCGACCATCTGCGACATCTCGTGCTGCCGGTGTGCACGCTCGTCACGTTGCTGGTCGCGCCTGTCGCGCGACTGCAGCGCATTGCATTGCTGGATCGGCTGGGTGCCGAGTGGATTCGCACCGCGACCGCGAAGGGCGTCGCACCACGCGCCGTGTTCCGCCGCCATGCCTGGCGCACGGCGCTCGGTCCGGTCGTCACGCTGGCTGGACTGGCGCTGCCTGCACTGTTCGGCGGCGCCGTATTCATCGAGCATGTCTTCGCCTGGCCCGGCATGGGCCAGCTGGCCGCGAGTGCGGTCGCCGCGCGCGACTACCATCTCGTGGTCGGCTGTGTGCTGGTGGGCACGGTGATGGTGGTGGCGGGGTCGATGCTCGCCGACACCCTGCTGGAACGCCTCGATCCGCGTGTGGCTCATGATGAGATCATGGCAGCACGGAGTGCCGCGTGAGCGAGCCGCGCGCGCAACGTCAGGACTGGGGCGGCATCATGCAGCGCCTGCGCGCGGATCCGCGGAGCGTGCTGGCCGCATCGGTGCTGCTTGGCCTCGCGATCGTCGTCGTTGTCGGACCGATGCTGCTGCCGCACGCCGCGTACGAGCAGCTCGACATCACGAACCTCGTGCACGTGCGGCCCGGTCGCGAGCATCTGCTCGGCACCGATGCGTACTCGCGCGATGTGCTGGCGCGCGTGGTGAGCGGCGGCCGCGTGTCGCTGCTGTTCGCGACCAGCGCAGTCCTCGTGCAGACCGTCATCGGCATCGGCTGGGGCTTGTCTGCCGGACTCGCGGGCCGCCGCACCGAGACCGTGATGATGCGCTGCGTGGATGCGGGCATGAGTGTGCCACGTGCGCTGCTCCTGCTGGCGATGCTGGCCGGTGTGCCGCAGGTGCCGTTGTGGCTGCTGGTGCTGATGATGGCGTGCACGGGATGGTTCGTGATCGCACGACTGGTCCATGGCGAGGTGCGTGCGATCCGCAGCGCGGAGTTCGTGCTGGCGGCACGCGCGCTCGGGGCATCGCGGCGGCGCATCGCGCTGCGCCACCTGATGCCGCACGTGCTCGGCCCGGTGCTCGTGAGCTCCACGCTGGCCGTCGGTCAGATCATCGTGCTCGAGGCGGGCCTCAGCTGGCTCGGCATCGGCGTGCAGGCGCCGCGCGCCAGCTGGGGCAACATCATCGGCGATGGCACGGAGTTCATCTCCAGCGCGCCGTGGGTCTCCATTGCGCCGGGAATCTGCCTCGTGACGGTGGTGCTCGCCTTGAGTGCCCTCGGCGACGGGTTGCGCGACGCGCTCGCTCCCGGGCAGCTTCCCCGCACATGACCGAGACTCGCACGCACCCGAACGATCCCCTGCTCTCGCTGCGTGATGTCCGCGTCACGTTCCGCACGGCCGACGGCCTCATCACCCCCGTCGACGGCGTGTCTTTCGACATCGCGCGTGGTGAGACGCTCGCGCTCGTCGGCGAGAGCGGCTGCGGCAAGTCACTCACCGCACTGACCATCCTCCGCCTGATCGAGGCACCGGGGCGCATCGAGCCCGGCAGCCGCATCCTGTTCGACCGGCGCGACCTGCTGACGGTGCCTGACGCGGAACTGCGCAGCATTCGCGGCCGGAAGGCGGCGATGATTTTTCAGGAGCCGATGACGGCGCTGAATCCGGTGTATTCCGCCGGCGAGCAGATCGCGGAGGTCGTGCGCACGCACACGAAGGCCAGCCGCAGCGAAGCATGGACGCAGGCCGTCGCGATGCTTGGCGCCGTCGGCATTCCCTCGCCCGAGATCCGCGCGAAGCAGTACCCGCACCAGCTCTCCGGCGGCATGCGGCAGCGCGTGATGATCGCGATGGCACTGGTGCTCAACCCGTCGCTGCTCATCGCCGACGAGCCGACCACCGCGCTCGATGTGACGATCCAGGCGCAGCTGCTCGACCTCCTGCGCGAGGCGCAGCAGGCTCGCGGCGCATCGATGCTGCTGATCACGCATGATCTCGGTGTCGTGGCCGAGTCGGCGCAGCGTGTGGCCGTGATGTACGCCGGCCAGATCGTGGAGGAGGCGCCGGTCGTGGCGCTTTTCGCGGCGCCGCAGCATCCCTACACGGAAGGACTGATGGCTGCGATGCCACGCGCGGGCTCGCGACGCGAACGCCTCACGACCATTCCGGGTACGGTGCCACCGCCGGGCGCATGGCCTGCGGCGTGCCGTTTTGCCGATCGCTGCCGGTATGCGTGGAGTCGCTGCACGACCGAGGCGCCGCCGCTGCACCAGCTTGGCGATGGTCGTTCCTCGCGCTGTCACCTGGTGGACGAGCCTGCGCGCCGCGTCGCCGCGCACGACATGGTCGGCGTCACGGCATGAGCGAGCCACTGCTCAGCGTGCGCGGGTTGTCGAAGGAATTTCCGATCCGTGGCGGCATCCTCAATCGCGTGACCGGCAGCGTCCGCGCCGTGACCGACGTGTCCTTCGATGTCGCCGCAGGTGAGACACTCGCCGTGGTCGGGGAATCCGGATGCGGCAAGACCACCACGGGGCGATGTATTCTGCGCCTGATCGAACCCACCGCCGGCCAGGTCACCTTCGATGGTGTCGACCTGCTGTCGCTGCGCGGTGCGGCGCTGCGAAAGATGCGACGCCACATCCAGCTCGTGTTTCAGGATCCCTACGCGTCGCTGAATCCGCGCATGACGATCGGCGACACGGTGAAGGAGGGACTCACCATTCATCAGCTGGCGGAAGGCGCTGCTGCCGACCGTCGCGTGCAGTCGCTGATGGAAGAGGTGGGGCTCCGCCGCGAATGGGCCACGCGCTATCCGCACGAATTCTCGGGTGGCCAGCGTCAGCGCGTCGGCATCGCGCGCGCACTGGCCGTCGAACCGAAGTGCATCGTGCTGGACGAGCCCGTGTCCGCACTGGACGTCTCGGTGCAGGCGCAGGTGATCAACCTGCTGCAGGATCTGCAGCGTGATCGCGGGTTGACCTATCTGTTCATCGCGCACGATCTGGGTGTGGTGGAGCATCTCGCGACACGCGTCGTCGTCATGTATCTGGGCCGCGTCGTAGAAATGGCGACGGCTGACGTGCTGTTCAGTGAACCGATCATGCCGTACACGCAGGCACTGCTGTCGGCGATCCCGTTGCCCGATCCGCTCGCACCGCGCGATCGCATCGTGCTCGTGGGCGACCCGCCGTCACCGGCGAACCCGCCCAGCGGCTGCGTCTTCCATCCGCGCTGCTTCCATCCGGACAAGGACGTCGCCTGCACGCAGGTGATTCCGCCGCTCGAGGAAAAGGCTCCGGGACACTGGGCCGCCTGCATCAAGCAGCCCGCCGGTACATCCGACTTCTTTCTGCCGGCCGCTGCACTGCGCAGTCGGCGGACTGCTGCGTCTCCCGCGACCTGATCGCATGCCATCACCTGCCGCTGCTTCCCCCCGTGTCACCGCAGCACTCGATGACCGGGCCTTCTTCGGTCACCCGCGAGGGCTGGGCCTGCTGTTCCTCTGCGAGATGTGGGAGCGGTTCTCGTACTACGGCATGCGCGCCATTCTCGTGCTCTACCTCATCAACGGGATCGGCTGGTCGGCGCAGGATGCCTCGCGGCTGTATGGCACGTACACTGGCCTGGTCTGGCTCACGCCGCTGATCGGCGGCTATCTCGCGGACCGCGTGCTCGGCACGCGCCGATCGCTGGTGATCGGCGGACTGACCATCGCTGCAGGACACTTCCTGCTCGCGTTCCAGACGATGCCGTTCTTTTATTCCGGCCTCGCACTGATCGTCATCGGCACCGGCTTCTTCAAGCCGAACGTCTCGACGATGGTGGGCCAGATGTATGCGCCGGGCGACGTGCGACGGGATGTCGGCTTCACGATCTTCTATACCGGCATCAACACCGGCGCATTCATCGCACCGCTGATCTGCGGATATCTCGCCGAGAGCCCCAAGTACGGCTGGCACTACGGCTTTGCCGCAGCCGGCGTCGGCATGACACTCGGCGTGCTGCTGTTCCTGTGGGGCAGGGATCGGTATCTGCCGGGCATTGGCCTCGCACCATCGCATGCGCGCGACGCCGAAGTCGCTGCGGAGATTGGTGAACTCGGTTCACAGTCCAATGCGCGCAATGCGGCGATCGGCGCGTTTGCCGGTGTCATCGTCGCCGTGATGATCGGCAGCCCTTCCTGGAGCAACTCGAGCCTCCCCGCGTGGATCGTGTCGCTGACTGGACTGATGACGCTGCTCTTCGGCATCGTGATCGGCGGTGCATTCGCAGTCGCGATCCTCGGCACGCAGGGCGAGGAACGTCAGCGCGTCTATGCACTGGTCACGGTCTGCTTCTTCGTCGTGTTCTTCTGGCTCGTCTTCGAGCAGGCCGGCAGTTCTCTGACGATCTTCGCCGACAAGGACACCGACCGCACCGTCGGTGCGGGCCTCTTCGGCATGGATGTGATCCCGACGAGCTGGTTCCAGAGCATCCAGCCGATGTTCATCATCCTGCTGTCTCCCGTCGCCGCAGTCTTCTGGTCCATGCTGCAGCGTCGGCAGGCCGAACCGTCGACGAGCATGAAGATGGTCTGGGGCCTCTTCTTTGGTGGGCTCGGCTTCTTCCTGCTGATCTTCGCGGGCCGCAGCGTGGATGCCGGGCTGAAGGTCGGGCCGTGGTTTCTGGTGGGCGCGTACTTCTGCCACACGGTGGGCGAACTCTTTCTCTCGCCGGTGGGTCTGAGCTACGTCACCAAGGTGGCGCCAGCGCAGTTCGTGTCGCTGCTGATGGGCGCGTGGTTCCTTTCCATCGGCGCCGCGAGCTTCCTGGGTGGGTACATGGCTGGCCTGATCGACACGGTGCCCAGCCGCGCGACCTTCTTCAGCATCCCGACCGCAACGGCCTGGGGTGCCGGTCTGGTGATGCTGCTCTGTGTGCCGCTTCTGCGACGACTCACGCGCAGCGTGCCCGACGCGTGAGCGTCGTCACGGGCGTCTGGGATCAGTGCTCGGATTGCTGGCGCGACGCTAGAAACTGAACAGGTTCGTGATCATCGAACGCTCGCGTGCGCGACGCGCCTCGTCGGGATCATCCCAGAAGCTGCGCGTGAAGTTGCCGGAGATGATGCGGAACTCCCACTTCCGTGAGCGCAGGTCGGGGTTCAGGCCGTACGCGAGGTCCGCTCGGTACATGCGACGCGAGCGCGGCGGCACCGCGAAGAGCAGACTGCCGCCAACCGACGAGCGCCAGGGCGTGTTCACGCCGTACGGCACGCGGCCCGCCCACACCCTGCCCGACTCGGCAAAGCCGGCAATCCCGAAATCGGTGAAGCCGAATGGTCGCCCGAGTGCCTGCCGCTGCTCGGCACGGAAAATCGCGCGGCTGCCGCCCGCATCGAGCGAACGACGGAAGCCATCCACGCCGGTCCGCGCTGCGCCGAGTGGCACCTGAAACGGCACCCGCACGTCCTTGCCACCCGTGAACTCCAGCGAGACGATGCTCGTCATGCTGGACAGCGCCTTGAAGTACGCAGCCGTGCGGCCGCTGATCAGGCGACCGTCCCAGGCCGCACGCGACTTGCGGCCGGAAAAGACCCACTCGGTGCCGAGGAAGGATTTCGAGTTGCCCCAGCCCGCATAGAAGTCGCCGGCAGCGAAAAAGTCGTCGCTGGTCAGGCCGGAGAGGCTGAGCGGCCGCCCGAACTGTCCACCGAACTGCACGCCAATCCGCAGGTCCTGCACACCTGTGAGCGCGTCGAATCCCTCGACCGGCAGAAATCGCATGATGCGGCCGCCGACGAGCAGGTGCATTCGGGTGGAGCTCTGCGGCGGCGCCGGCAATTCGGGCAGGCGCTCGAGGAACGGCAGGGCGCCGCTGTCCGTCACGATCACGGCCTGCCCGATGTTCTCGTCGTCGTAGCTGATCGAGCTGCCAGCGAGCAGGAGCGCACCCGGTCTGCCGATCCGGAATACGCCGCCAAGCGACGAGAAGGTGCGTGACACGCGCTGCAACGGCATGGTGCCTTCGGACCGGATGAACCGGACGTAGTCGTCATCCCGCCCGACGATGCCGCGGAACCCATACCGCTGCAGGTCGCTCAGGAACGGCAGGCGCAGTTCCAGGTCCGAGCGATTCCCCAGGCCGAAGCGGTCCCACCGCAGATTGGTCTGAATGGGCCGGCCGAACGTGATGGCGGACCGCAGGCGCAGCAGGCGACCGTCGCGCAGTCCACCATTGTCGCGCCATCCGGCCTCGATCAGCAGTCCGCGGCCCATCAGGTTCGAGTTGCCGAGCGTCAGGCCGCGCAGGCTGGTGCCTCGCACGTTCGCGCCGACGATCATCGAGACTTCGTCCACGGTCGTCACGATCAGCTGCACGCCGTCGTCGTCCGGATAGACCAGGACCTTCGCATCCTGAATGAACCACTGGGTGCGCAGCAGTCGCTCCGTTTCGCGCCGGTTGATCTCGGTGCAGATGTCACCCTCCTTCATCTGCACGAACTCCCTGATCACGCGTGCTCGGCTGTCCACGTGAAATTTGCGCACCAGGCCCGTCACGAAGCGCGATGACGCCGACTTGCCGCCGAATTGCGGCCCGATCGGCTCGATCGAGATCCT
>Ga0105045_10002612_pt1 | contig 15265 bp, 10 predicted proteins | sample MAT02_FD_78089 | JGI IMG/M metagenome (GOLD analysis project Ga0105045, IMG submission 78089) | Freshwater microbial communities from Lake Fryxell liftoff mats and glacier meltwater in Antarctica - MAT-02 (megahit assembly) | ecosystem: Environmental > Aquatic > Freshwater > Ice > Liftoff...
ACCTCGGGTTCGGCGAAGGTCAGCTCGGAGACCAGCGGTGTGAGCCGGACGGTCTTGTTCATGAGGCTGATGTCGAACTCCGAGTGTGGCAGGCCGAAGAAGTGGCCGAGCTCATGCGACAGCACCAGCGAGCCGGCGATCTTCGAGAGGATGACCCAGCGGTGGGTTCGGTCGCCCCGCTCGCGCCAGTGCACGCCGCGGATCTCGTTGCCGGCGATGTCGACGTCCGCGAGGCGGCCGACCACGAACACGTGCACGACGCCGCGGGTGAAGCGGGCGTGGCCGAGGGCGTCGCGCTGCTCGCGGGTGTCGACCTCCAGCTCGCCAGCGGGCACGACGTCGGCGGCGATGACCTCGAAGCTGGTGTCGATGAGCGCGAAGTGGCGGTGCGCCTGCTCGACCTGCGCGCGGACCCAGGCGACGTCCTGCGCGGGCCCGTCAGGGGTCACGACCATGTGCAGGTGGATGCCGAAGCAGTGGGTGGCGGTGGCGCTGCAACGCGGGGTGTCGCGCACGTAGGTCGTCAGGTCGCTGCTGGCCTTGGGGACAGCCGAAGTGCTGGCCTTGGGGACAGCCGAAGTGCTGGCCTTGGGGACAGCCGCGGTGCTGGCCTTGGGGACAGCCGAAGTGCTGACCTTGGGGACAGCCGCCGCGGCCGCGACCTGCAATGCGAACACCAGCGCGAGCATGGTCTCAACCGTAACAGGCGCGCGAGAGCTGGAGGATCTCGAAGATCGCGCGGGTCGCCGGGGAGCGGTTGAGGGTATAGAAATGGATGCCAGGCACGCCGGGCCTGGGGTGCGTGAAGGGGTCCGCGGCGGGCGGCTGGAGCAGTTGCCGGCACTGGTGCGCGGCGTACGAGACGCCGGCCCAGAACACCTCCTGCGGGTCGTCGGCGACGCCCTCGAGGCGGCGTTGCAGCGGCGCCGGCAGCGACGCGCCGCACATCTGCGTGAATCGGCGGATCTGCTCGAAGTTGGTCACGGGCATGATCCCCGGGATGATCGGGACCGTGATGCCGGCCTCGACCGCCCGGCGCTCGAAGGCGTGGAAGCTGGCGTTGTCGAAGAACAACTGCGAGATCAGGAAGTCGGCGCCGGCGTCGACCTTGGCCTTGAGGTTCTGTAGGTCGGCCTCGCCGCTGGGCGCCTCCGGGTGGACCTCCGGGTAACACGCCGCGCCGACGCAGAACGGCCCGCGCTCGCGGATGAAGGCCACCAGCTCGCTCGCGTAGCGCAGACCGCCGGGCGCGACCTCAAAGCGCTCTTGCCCTTGCGGGGGATCCCCGCGCAGCGCGAGGATGTTGAACACGTCGTGTTCGGCGAGCTGGTCGAGCACGCGGGCGAGCTCATCTCTGGTGGCGCCGACGCAGGTGAGGTGGGCCATCGGCTCGACGCCGAGTCGCTGCTTGATCTTGCCGACCAGCTCGATCGTGCGGGCGCGGGTGCTGCCGCCGGCGCCGTAGGTGACCGACACGAAGTCCGGCCCGAGCGGCGCCAGGGCCTCCAGCGAGCGCCACAGCACCTCCTCGCCCTTTTCGGTCTTCGGCGGGAAGAACTCGAAGCTGAAGACCGGCCGCTTGTGTGCCAGTCGCTCCCGGATCCGCATCCCTGGTGCCTACCACGAGGCCCGGGCCCGGTCCATAGCCGGGCCCGGCCCGGTCCTCCGGCCTACGGCCCGAGCTTGGCCTTGACCTTGGCGATGCGCGGACCGGCCTTCGCGTCGCCGAGCTGCTGGGCCTTCTCGTAGTGGGTCAGCGCGTCGCGGTAGCGCAGGGCGTTGTAGTAGGCGTCGCCGAGCTTGATGCGGTAGCTGCTGTTGTTCGGCGCGACGGCCACCGCCTGCTCGGCGTACTTCTGGGCCTTGGTCGAGGAGCCGCGGTCGAAGAAAATATCACTAAGACCGATCAGGGCCTCCGCGCAGCGGCGGTCGAAGCTGACCGCCTGGTTGAACAGGCCCTCGGCCTCGGCACGCCGGCCGGCCGTGAGCGCGGCGCTGCCCTGACGGGCGAGCTCGCCGGCCTTCGCCGGGTCGCGCTTGACCTCGCTCTCGAGCGGCGTGTCGGCCTCGTCGCCGCCCTTCTTCTTGCCGCCCTTGGTCACCTTCTTGGCGACCTCGGGGTCGTCGGGCACCGCGATCACGGGGTCGGCCGTGGGCGGCGGAGTCGGCTCCGGAGGCGGCTTGTCGGCGACCGCGGGCGGCGGCTCGGGCTCGGCCGGCAGCAGGCCAGCGCCCCGCATCGCCGCCTGGGCCTCGATCGACTTGCTCAGCGGCAGTTGGTTCATCGCCAGTTGCTTACTCCACTTGTTACGCTTGTCGGCGCTGGCGACCGCGGCGCTGGCGATCGTCATGCCGGCGAGGTCCGACTCGCGCAGCTTGTCGTTGATCGTGCGGTCGAGCATGTCCGTGCGCTCCTTCTCGGTGCGGACCGTACGCTCGAGCGCGAGGGTGTTGTCGGGGTCGAACCACAACACCCAATCGTAATAATCGTAGGCCAGCGGGCGCGTCGCGTCCTGCGTCCAGAACTTGTCGGCGACCGTCAGCAGTTGCGTACTAAATTCTTTGCGCAGGACCCCGGCGGTCTTGTCGGCCAGCTCCTGCCCCGGGCCCTCGATGCCCTCGAGCGCGTAGACCTTCTTGATCGCCACGGCCTCCTCCTTCTCGGGGGCGAGCACGTAGTGGCCGACGGCGGCCGCCTCGCGGGCCTCGTGGCTCAGCGTCTCGATCTGCTCGGCGACCTCCGGGGGCACCTCGGGCGAGCCGAGGATCAACAGGGCGAGGCCGGTGAGCGTCGCGGCGACGGTCGCGGCGATCACGGGGCCGACCCAGCGTCGACGCGGCGGCTCGGCGTGCAGGCTCGGCATGCGCGCCATCAAGTTGGCGCGCCGGTCGGGCTCGATGTCCGGGAGCGGCAGGTCGTCCCACTCGCTCACGACGCCCGCGGCGATCTGCGCCTCGCACAGCGCCGCCTCGAGCTCGGCCATGTTCTCGTAGCGCTTCGCCGGGTCCTTCTCCAGGCAGCGCATCACGACCTCCTCGAGCGCCTTGGGACCCGCCTCCGGGCGGACCGCGGCCGGCCGCGGTGGCACCGTGTTGATCTGCGCGAGCAGCAGGTCCGCCAGGCTCTCCGTGGTGAAGGGCGGGTGCTGGACCATCATCTCGTAGGCGACGCAGCCGACGGCGTAGATGTCGAGGCGCGCGTCGAACTCGCCGCCGGAGATCTGCTCCGGGGGCATGTATTGCGGGGTGCCGGCGATAGGACCCCCGCCGTTACGCCGCGCGTCGAGGATCGCGGCGACGCCGAAGTCGACGATCTTCACCATGTCGCGCCGGCCCTCGCTCTGCACGAGGATGATGTTCTCCGGCTTGATGTCGCGGTGGATGACGCCGGCCTTGTGCGCCGCGCCGAGACCCTTGCAGATCTGGCGCAGGACCGCGAACACGCGGCCGGGCTCGAGCGGGCTGCCGGTGAGCGTCGACAGGTCGACGCCGTTGAGCAGCTCCATGCAGAAGAACAGGCGACCGTCCGAAAGCTCGCCGAAGTCGAAGATCTCGACGTTGTTCTTCGAGCCAGCCCGCGCGGCCGCTCGCGCCTCCTCGCGGAACACCTGCGCCGTGTCGCTGCGCTCACTGAGCTCGGACCGCAAGATCTTCAGCGCGACGCGGCGCTCGATGTCGATGTGCTCCGCCTCGTAGACGACCCCCATGCCGCCCTCGCCGAGCCAGCGCAGCAGCCGATAGCGCGTCCCGGGGATCGGCTTGCCCGCGACCAGACGCGTGCGCGCCCGCTCGAAAGTCGCACCCTCGACCTCACCAGACGCCGCGATCTTCGTCGGGCGTGCGCCGAGGTCCGGCGTCGTCGCCGAGTAGTCGCCGGTCTGCGGCCGACGCAGCGCCCGGTCGTCACGCTCCGGCGCGCGCGCTGGCGGCATCGTCCGCCCAGTCACCGCGCCGACCAACTGGCTCGGGAGCGCATGCAAGGTGTGGGCGCTATCGACGCGCTCGGGTCCTCGCAGGGCGTCGTCGGTCTCCGAGCGGCGCGGCTTGTCGCGCGCCGCCAGCGGGCCGGCCGGCGCCGGCCGGGCTGGGGGCCGGCCCGTCGCCGGGTTGGCCATCGGGGCCGGACCGGTCTTGCTGGCTGCCAACACCGAGGCGGGCAGGCCGATGCCGAAGACAGTTCGGCCCTTGTTGCTCTCCTGCTCGTCTTCTGGGCCTTCGTGCGCCATGGCAAACCTCCTGGACCGGGCGAGTATACGGCAGTGGCGCCAGGCGCGTCGGGCGGTGGCGGGCGAACTTTGGCGGCCGACGGGGTTCGGCACGGGCCGGCTGCGCGCTTCGCGGCTTCATCGAGCACGCTGGTGTGAAACAGTGATAGCCTCGCGCCGCCATGACCGCGAGAGCCGCCATTGCCCCCACACCGCTGTTCCGCCGGCTCATGGTCGCAAATCGCGGTGAGGTGGCGGTACGCATCGCCCGGGCCTGCGATCTGCTGGGGATCACGCCGGTGCTGGCCGTCTCCGCCGCCGACCAGGGCGCAGCCTATACGAACGGGCGCGAAACCGTATGCCTGGGCGGGGCTCGCGGGGCCCAGAGTTACTTGAACATGCAGGCGATCGTGCAGGCCGCCCGACAGACCGAATGCAGCGCGCTCCACCCCGGCTGGGGCTTCCTGTCCGAGAACCCGACCTTCGCGGCGCTGTGCGAGGCGCACGGCGTGACCTTCATCGGGCCGCCCGCGGCGGTCATGCATCGCATGGGCAAGAAGACCCCCGCCAAGGCCGCCATGCGGATCGCCGGGCTCGCGCTGATCCCCGGCAGCGACGGCGTGCTGCGGGACGTCGACGAGGCGCAGGCGGTCGCCGACCGCGTCGGTTATCCGGTGCTGCTCAAGGCCGAGAGCGGCGGCGGCGGTCGTGGCATGCGGATCGCCCGTGCGTCCCACGAGGTCGCCGGCGCCTACGCCGACGCGCACGCCGAATCCAGCGCGGCGTTCGGCGACGGCCGCCTGTACCTCGAGCGTCTGGTCGAGGGCGGCCGCCACATCGAGATCCAGATCATGGCCGACCGTTACGGCCACGTGGTCCACCTCGGCGAGCGCGACTGTACCATCCAGCGCAATCATCAGAAGCTGATCGAGGAGTCGCCGTCGCCGTCGCTGCCAGAGGTCGAACGCGCCAGCACCCTCGCCGCTGCAGTCAAGGCCGCCGCGAGCATCGGCTACGTCGGCGCAGGCACGATGGAGTTCCTGCTCGACTCGGACGGCGTGCTGCGCTTCATGGAGATGAACACCCGCCTGCAAGTCGAGCACTGCGTCAGCGAGCAGCGAAGCGGTCGCGACCTGGTGGTCGAGCAGATCCGGGTCGCCGCCGGCCACCGCCTGTCGTTTCGTCAGGAAGACATCACGCTGCGCGGCCACGCGATCGAGTGCCGGATCAACGCCGAGGACGCGACCCAGAACTTTCGCCCCGCGCCCGGCCGCATCGCCCGCTGGTATGTGCCGCCGAGCGAGCACCTGCGCGTCGACACCCACGTCAGCGACGGCTACGAGGTCCCGCCGCACTACGATAGTTTGTTATGCAAGCTCATCGCCACCGGCGAGACCCGCGACCAGGCCTGCGACCGCATGATCAGCGCGCTCGAGGGCCTGGTGTGCGAGGGCGTGCCGACCACCGTGCCGATGCACCTGGCGATCCTCCGCGCACCAGCGTTTCGCGCCAACCAGTATGACACCCGGTCGATCCCGGGCTGGCCTGTCTGAAAGACCCTGTCTCATGGCTCATGTCCCGCTCATCCCGATCGGCGCCGCCCGCGAGCAGGTCGCCGACGACCGCACCTTCCAGGACCACCGCGACGCCCTCGACGAGCTCGAGGCCACCCTGCGCCAGCGCCGGGCCGGCGTGCATGCCGGCTGGGGTCCGAAGTACGCCGAGCGCGTACACGCCAAGGGCAAGCTCACCGCCCGCGAGCGCCTCGCCCTGCTGATCGACCCGGGCACGCGGCCGCTCGAGGTCGGCACCTTCGTCAACGACGGCGACGTGTTCGGCGAGGGCCTGCGATCGCCCGCGGCTGGGGTCGTCACGGCGTTCGCACAGGTGGAAGGTCGGTGGTGCATGGTCATCGCCAACGACAACACCGTCGCCTCGGGCTCGTGGTGGCCGCGCACGCCGGAGAAGATCGAGCGCGCCCAGACCATGGCGCTGCGCCTGCGCCTGCCGACGATCTACCTGGTCGACTGCTCCGGCCTGTTCCTGCCCGAGCAGTCGAAGGCGTTCCCCGGGGCGACCGGCGCCGGCCACATCTTCAAGATGAACAGCCTGCTGTCGGCCTCCGGCGTGCCGCAGTTGGCCGGCGTGTTCGGCGACTGCATCGCCGGCGGCGGCTACATGCCGATCATCTCGGATCGCGTGTACATGACCGAGCAGGCGTACATGGTGATCGCCGGCGCGGCGCTCATCAAGGGCGCCAAGTCGCAGAAGATGACCAGCCTCGACATCGGCGGCCCCGAGGTGCATGTACACCTCAGCGGCTGCGCCGACCGCCGCGTGCCCGACGACGAGACCCTGCTCGAGTGCCTGCGCGCCGAGGTCCGCCGCCTGCCCAGCTCGGGCGCCGACTTCTACCGCGGCGACGCCGGCAGCGTCGAACCGGTGCATCCGACCCATGAGCTTCGCGGCATCTTGCCGCGAGACCACCGCGAGGCCTACGACGCCATGCAGGTGCTCGCGCGCCTGTGCGACCAGAGCCTATTTTGGGAGCTGATGCCCGAGGCCGGCGAGGAGATGGTGTGCGGCGTCGGTCGCATCGGCGGGTTATATGCCGGCTTCATCATCAATCGTCAGGGCTTGGTGGGGGACCCCGAGCGTCCGGGGGCGATGCGCCCGGGGGGTTCGCTGTACCGGGCGGGCATCGCCAAGATCTCGGCGTTTAGTCGCGCGTGCGACAGCGACGGCATCCCGATCGTGTGGTTGCAGGACATCAGCGGCTTCGACATCGGCGTCGAGGCCGAGCGCCAGGGCCTGCTCGCGTACGGGTCGAACCTCATCTACACCAACAGCACCAACACCGTGCCGATGTTCACGGTGCTGCTGCGCAAGGCCAGCGGCGCCGGCTACTACGCGATGGCCGGCCTGCCCTACGACCCCGTGGTCCAGCTCAGCACCTGCATCACCCGCCTGAGCGTGATGGAGGGCCGGACCCTGGCGATCGCCACCTACAACACCAAGCTCGGCGACGACTTCGAGATCCTCAGCAAGGACCCGGCCGAGCGCGCGCAGGTCGAGGCCGGCATGGCCGCGGTCGAGAAGCGCATCGAGGCCGACATGGACCCCTACGTCTCGGCGCGCCAGCTCGACACCGACGAGATCGTCGAGCTCGGAGAACTGCGCGAGTACATCGCGGCGCTGGTCGAGATGAGTTACCAGAGCACCGGCGTCCGCCGGATCAAGAACCCGCGCATCTGGACCCTGCACGACCTCGCCGTGCTCACCGGGGGGATCCGCTGATATGCCCGTCTTCAGCTCGCAGCAAGACAGCCGCCTGAGCCCCCCGACGCTCACGGCCAGGCTGGTCAAGACCCCCGAGAACACCCTGCGCCTCGAGGCCCCGACCGTCGGCCTGTATCGCGGTGAGCCGCGCCCCGGCAGCCTCGTCACCGCCGGCGCGTCCATCGGCCAACTCGAGATCCTCGGCGTCCTTTACCACCTGCTCGCCCCGACCGGCGCCGCCGGACTCGTGCTCGCCCCGGGCACCCCAGGCCTGACCCGCAGACCCGTCGGCCACGGCGACCTGCTCATCACCCTCGACCCCGAGGCCGTCACCACCGGGGCCGCCGCAGGTCAAAGCGTTGTCGCCAGCGCGGCCGGCGGTGCGCTGGTATTTCGCGCCCCGACCTCCGGCCGCTTCTACACCCGCCCCGGCCCCGGCAAACCGCCGCTGATCGAGGTCGGCACCGTCGTCGCACACGGCCAGGCCGTCGGCCTCATCGAGGTGATGAAGACCTTCAGCCGCCTGCACTACGGCGGCGAGGGCCTGCCCTCCCCGGCCCGCATCAAGGCGATCCTCGTCAAGGACGAGGAAGACGTCGCATCCGGCGACGCCCTCTTCGAGCTCGAGATCTGAAGCCGCGGTGGTGCGCACCCTGCGACTGCGCTCGTCGCAGTCGCCCGAACGACGTCCAGCGCGAGCCAGACCGAAAGCAGCGCGGCGACGCCCGCGGGCCGCGCTCCAACTCGTGATCTCGGGGCAAACTGGCGCGAACGCCCATGGAAGACCCGAACAAAGATCGACGCGACCAGGCCCGCTGGATCATCCTGCTCGCGGCTCTGGCCGGCGCGCTGTACCTGTGCTGGCTGATGCTCAAGCCGTTCATCGGCGTGTTGTTGTGGGCGGCGGTGCTGACGATGAGCTTCGAGCCGGTCCACCGACGGATCCTCGAGCGGACCAGGAGCCCGAACTTGAGCGCCCTGCTGGCGTGTCTGTTCGTGGTCCTGGCGATCGGGGTCCCGGCCGGGCTGCTCACCTGGGCGATCATCCACGAGCTGTCGCCCGCGCTCAGCGGCGTCGAGGCCGGCCTCACCGACCTACTGAGCCCGCACTCGCCGATCACGGGTCCGGCGATCGTGTGGCTCGGCGAGCACGTCGACATCGAGAAGTTTCGGGCCCAGTCGTCCGAGCAGCTCGGCGGCCTCGGCACCGCGCTCGCTCGCCGAACGATCGGGATCGTCGGCAGCGTGGTCGGGACCTTCATTCAGGGCCTGTTCGTCGTGTTCGTGATGTATTACCTGTTTCGCGACGGCAAGCAGGTCCGCGCCGCGCTCTCCAGCGCGATCCCCCTGCGCCACCGCCAGACCTACGGGATCTTCATGCGCACCCGCGAGGTCGTCAGCGCCTCGGTGTACGGGGTGCTCGTCATCTCCGCGGTCCAGGGCGCGCTCGGCGGGCTCGCCTTCTGGGTGCTCGGCCTGCCGGCAGCCGTGCTGTGGAGCGTCGCCATGATGTTCCTGTCGCTGATCCCGATGACCGGCGCCTTTATCGTGTGGATCCCCGCCGCGATCTATCTCGCCGTCACTGGCTCGTGGATCAAGGCGACGATCTTGGCGCTGTGGGGCGTGTTCGTCATCAGCCTGGTCGACAACTTCCTGCGACCCAAGCTGGTCGGCGAGCGGGCCAAGCTGCATGAGCTGTTCATCTTCTTCGCGGTGCTCGGCGGCCTGCATGTGTTCGGCCTGCTCGGCATCGTGCTCGGGCCGGTCGTCCTCGCCATCGCGCTCGCCCTGTTCGACGCCTTCCGCCACCCGGACAGCACCGCGTCGTCGACCATGCTCCTCATGCCGACCGGCGCCAGCATGACCCCGACGATGCTGCCCTGATCTGCTCACGACGAGCAGCGCGCTTAAAAGGAGAGCGCCGCGCCCACCACCCGTCAGGGGATGAGCGCGGCGCCTTCGTGGGTCTCAGTCGAGGATCTCGTCGATGAGATCCTTGTCGTCGTCGCTGTCCGCCTCGGAGGCCGCGGCGACCTCCGCGGGCCCGGCCGCCTCGGGGAGCTCGTCGCCAGTGGACTCGGACGAGCCCTCCGGTTCGCTGGGCTCGGCGGGGTCGTCGCTCACGTCCTCGGCCGCGTCGAGGATGGCGTCGAGGGCGACTGCGAGGCGCTGGCCCAGACCGTGTGGGCCCGCAGGGGTTAGGTCGTCCTCCGAATCGGAGTCCCCGGAGCCCTCGTTGTCCGGGGAGGTCGCGTCCTCGATGGCGCCAGCGAGCTGGTTGACGACCGCCTTGGCGGCGCGACCGACACGCTTGGCGACCTTCTTGGCCGCGACCTCGAACGACGAGCCCTGACGCGCGGCGGCCTTGGCCTTCTTGACGACCTTCTTGGCCGCCTTCTTGACCGCCTTCTTGGCCGCACCGACGGCGGCGCCTGCCTTCTTGACGACCTTCTTGGCCGCCGACTTCGCCTTGGTGGCCGTCTTCTTTACGGCAGTCTTGGCCTTGGTCGCGGTCTTCTTGGCCGCGGTCGCGGTCTTCTTGGCCGCGGTCTTGACCTTCTTCACCGTCTTCTTCACGGCCTTCTTCGCCTTCGTGGCGGTCTTCTTGGTCGCGGTCTTCTTGGACGCGGCCTTCTTGGATGAGGCCTTCTTGGAGGAGGCCTTCTTGGCCGCGCCCTTCGATGAGGTCTTCGATGAGGTGTTTCGCTTCGAGGTAGATTTGGAAGTCGCCATCGCTTCTCCTTGCTGAGGCACTCGGTTCACTGAGTGACCATCACTTCGGCTCGTAGTCTGCCACGGAGCAGTTGCTCTCGGGCAGATCTTCCGACCTACAAGGGATCGATCGTTGGTTCGTGGCGCTTCGCGGACGGGCGCGCTTCAGCGCGCAGTTCACACCGGCCAGGACACGATGCCGGAGCGCAGCGAGCTGCCCGCGTCCTAACTCGGCTCCTCGTCGGGCGGCTCGTCGGGCACCACCTCGGAGCTCCGCGACATCCCGGCGTCACCGAGGCCGTCCGGGTAGCCCGGGTCCTGCTCCTGCTCCTGTGCATCCTCGGGGCCGAGGAAAGTCGGCACGCGGACCGTGAAGATGGAGCCCTCGCCGAGGCTGCTGGCGACCTCGATGTCCCCCCGCATGCGCTGGCAAAAGCTGCGAGAGATGGCCAGGCCGAGGCCCGTGCCCCCGTAGCGGCGGGTCGTCGCGGCGCTGCCCTGGGCGTACTCCTCGAAGATGCGCTTGATCTGCTCGGACGACATGCCGATGCCGGTGTCCGAGACCCGCAGGAACAACTGCTCGCCGTCCTCCGGGCGCTCCCCCGGCTCGCGGACGACCTCGAGCTCGATCTGCCCGCGGGTGGTGAACTTGGCGGCGTTGCTGAGCAGGTTGAGCAGGACCTGGCGGAGCTTCATCCGGTCCAGGCGGACCACCCCGAGGTCGGCCGGGTAGCTGCGGACGAAGCTGTTTTGGCCGCGTTCGAGCAGGGGCAGCACGCTGAGCACGGCCTCCTCGACGACCTCGTGCAGCGCGAATTCCTCGAGATACAGCTCCATCTTGCCGGCCTCGATCTTCGAGAGGTCGAGCATGTTGTTGATCAGCGACAGCAGGTGCTTGGCCGCCGACTGGATCCGCTGGACGTCCGGGATGTACGGGGTGTCCCCACGATCCTGAAATTCCTCCTCGAGCAGCTCGCTGTAGCCGATGATCGCCGTCAGCGGGGTCCGCAGCTCGTGGCTCATGTGGGCGATGAAGGTGCTCTTGGCCCGGTTGGCGTCGAGCGCCGCCTCCTGCGAGCGGGCCAGACGCTCGGTGTGCGCCGTCTCGAGCGCCAGCGCCAGGTGGTCCGCGATCGCGATCAAGATCTCGACATCACCCTCGCTAAACGGGCCCCGGGCCAGTCCACGGTCGAGGTAGACCACCCCGAACAGCCGGTGCCCGAGCAACAACGGGGCCGCCAGCAGGTGCCGCGGCGGCAGCGGCACCCCGTCGAACTCGGCCGCGCCGTCCGCCGTGCCGCTGACCGCCAGCGCCTCCCGGCTCATCCGTACCCGCTCGACCGCGGTCATGCTGCAGCCGACCGCCCCCGGCAGCTCCGTACCCTCGGCGTCCCGGGCCGAGCGCAGCGTGAGCCGTTCACTGCCCTCGGCGCCGAGGAACAAATAGGCGTGCTCGGCTCCGACGATCCGGACGACCTCGTGCAGCGCGAGCGGCGTGGACGACTTGCGGGGCATGGGGGTCAGCGTCGCGGGCCGTGCGCGCCGGTCCAGCGCCCGCCCCTGGCCGATCGATGTCGCAGCCTAGTTCATGTCACCGGCGCCGATCAACTTGCGTACCGGAACCGGGCCCCGACCGCGCGCGTCCGCGCGGTCGTCCGCTTCACCCGTTGTCACGAGCCCCCAATCCACCTGTCCCCAGGGTCAGGCGAGCAGGCCGCCTACGAAGAGCCGCTGCTGGCTCAGCAGTAGCGCAGCGCGCAGCGGGTCTCGTCGCCGTCGACGGTGAACGCGAGCTGACAGTCGCTCGGCATCGCATCGAGCCGGCGCGCCGCCGGAGGCAATGCAGAAGGAGAAGGCGTCGCCGACGAGATCGTGCCGCCGATCGCCGAGGGTCGGTTGTCGGGGCCCATGATCGTGCGGACCTCGATGCGTACGCCGAAGTCCTGCTCGAGCGAACGGACCCAGCGCATGTACTCCTGCGAGCCCGCGGCGCCGCCGTCTAGCAGCAGACTGCTGCGCTTTGCGACCAGGTTGACCAGGTGAGTGTAGGGACGAGGATTGCCAGGGGGGGTCACTGCATCAGCTCCAACTGCCTGCACACGAAAGGCAGCACATGCTACCAGAGGGTCGCCCCGCCGCGATCTTTTTCGCCCGACGCCAGCGATGGGGACCGTGGACATACATCTGTAAGGAAGATCGCAGTTTGTGCAGTCGATCCAAGGCCGTGATAGGCCGGGCGGCGGCCAAAGACTACCGAAGGTCGTGAGGACCCGGCCGAAGCTTCGCTGCGATGGACGACCGTTCACTCCAATATGCGACGGCGAAGGCCGTAACAGGCGTCCGCTGCAAGCTTTTCTGCCGGGTTTGATGGCCCAAACACCTGAAGCCCGGCGCCGGTGGCGACCCGGTGGCGACCCGGTGGCGACCGGCCGTGATTGACAGACGGGCCCCGGGGCGCCAGCTTGCGGCCCCGTGCCGCCTGCTCCCCGCCTGCTGCGCATCGCCTCCTGGAACGTCAATGGCCTGCGGGCCTGCGCAGCCAAGGGCCACTTCCTGCCGTGGCTCAAGGGCTCCGGCGCCAGCATCCTCGCGCTGCAGGAGGTCCGCGCCAGAGCCGAGCAGCTCGCGCCGGAGGTCGGTCGACCGCGGCGCTGGAGCACCCACTTCGTCGCCGCCGACAAGCCCGGCTACAGCGGCGTCGGTCTGTTCTCGCGGCTGCGACCCGAGCGCGTCGAGACCTCGCTCGATGCGCCGCACTTCGACGCTGAGGGTCGGGTGCAGTTGGCTCACTTCGGCCGGCTGGTGGTCGCCAACGTGTACTTCCCGAACGGCAACGGTCAGGAGCGAGACAACAGCCGGGTGCCCTTCAAGCTCGAGTTCTACCGCCACTTGTTCGAGCGGTTGGCGACGCTACGCGCCCAGGGTCGGCGGGTGTTGGTGCTCGGCGACTTCAACACGGCGCACACGGAGATCGACCTGGCGCGGCCGCGGCAGAACGCGAGGACATCCGGTTTTCTCCCGGAGGAGCGGGCCGAGCTGTCGCGCTGGCTGGCGGCTGGTTATGTCGACACCTTTCGCATGTTCCACGCCGACCCCGGGCACTACTCGTGGTGGTCGCAACGTGCTGGCTCGCGCGAGCGCAACATCGGCTGGCGGATCGACTACGTGCTGGCGTGCCCGGCCGCGGCGCGCTTCGTCCGCGAGGCGCAGATCCACCGCGAGGTCCACGGCTCGGACCATTGCCCCGTCAGCGTTCGCGTCGATCCCAGGATCTGCGAGGATGATGAAACTTCGCTGCAGCCTCGCTAGTCGTCGACAGCCACGCTCGCCGCGACCTCCGCGACCGTGAAAACCGGCTGACAAGGCCCGACGCTTCGGCGTAGCTTCGTCGCCATGTTCCGCCCGCAGACCCTCGCCTCGCTGACCGCCCTGTTGCTGCTCGTCGGCTGTCAATCGCCCGCCGGTGACGCCAAGCCCAAGAAGGTCGAGGCCAAGGTCGACAACAAGAGCACCAAGGTCGACGACCCGACCCCCCCGTCGGCGGTCGACGTCAACGTCGCCAAGGAGTTCGTCGACCAGGTCGACAAGGACCTGCGCGTGGTGGTGGTGGCCTCGAGCAAGGCCGAGTGGGAGAAGAACACCAACATCACCGACGCGACCGAGAAGGCCGCCGCCGCCGCCAACGAGAAGCTCATGGAGTACATGGGCCAGACGATCAAGGCCGCGACCGGGATCAAGACCGAGGGCCTGGACCCCGACACGGCCCGCAAGCTGCACCTGATCAAGACCGCCGCCAGCCCGCCGCCGGCCCCGTCCGACGCCGCCAAGCGCAAGGAGCTGGCGGAGATCGGCGCCAAGATGGAGGGCATCTACGGCAAGGGCAAGGCCTGCAAGGACCCGAAGAAGCCGAAGACCTGCAAGGACATCGGCGAGCTGTCGGAGATCATGACCGACAGCCGCGACTACGACACCTTGCTCGCCGCGTGGACCGGCTGGCACACGATCTCGATCGAGCTGCGCCCAATGTACAGCCGCTTCGTCGAGCTCGCCAACGAGGGCGCCCGCGAGATCGGCTACAAGGACCTCGGTGAGCTGTGGCGCTCGGGCTACGACATGAGCCCCGCCGACTTCGAGCAGGAGACCGAGCGCCTATGGACGCAGGTCAAGCCGCTCTACGATCAACTTCACTGCCACGTGCGCGCCAAGCTGGTCGAGAAGTACGGCAAGGAGCGCGTGCCCGAGAACGGCCTGATCCCTGCGCACCTGCTCGGCAACATGTGGGCGCAGGAGTGGGGCAACATCTACCCGCTGGTCGAGCCTTACCCCGGCACCACCAGCATCGACGTCACCAAGGCGCTCAAGGCCGCCAAGTACGACGAGCTGAAGATGGTCAAGCTCGGCGAGTCGTTCTTCACCTCGCTCGGCCTCGACCCGCTGCCGCCGACCTTCTGGGAGCGCTCGATGTTCCTCCAGCCCAAGGACCGCGAGGTGGTCTGCCACGCGAGCGCCTGGGACGTCGACCTCAACGACGACCTGCGGATCAAGATGTGCATCAAGGTCAACCAGGAGGACCTGATCACGATCCATCACGAGCTCGGCCACAACTACTACTATCACTACTATTACAAGCTCCCGGTGCTGTTCCAGAACGGCGCCCACGACGGCTTCCACGAGGCGATCGGCGACGCGCTGGCGCTGTCCGTCACGCCCGCCTACCTCAAGCAGATCAACCTGATCACCGAGGTCCCGAGCGACGAGAAGGGCCTCATCAACCTGCAGATGCAGGACGCGCTCGACAAGATCGGCTTCCTGCCGTTCGGCAAGCTGATCGACCAATGGCGCTGGGACGTGTTTAGCGGCAAGACCAAGCCCGAGGACTACAACGCCGCCTGGTGGGCCCTGCGCGCCAAGTACCAGGGCATCGCCCCGGTCGGCGAGCGCCCCGACCCCGACTTCTTCGACGCCGCCGCGAAGTACCACGTGCCCGCCAACGTCCCCTACACCCGCTACTTCCTGGCCCGCATCCTTCAGTTCCAGTTCCACAAGGCCCTGTGCCAGGCCTCCGGCCA
>Ga0105045_10002614_pt1 | contig 15264 bp, 14 predicted proteins | sample MAT02_FD_78089 | JGI IMG/M metagenome (GOLD analysis project Ga0105045, IMG submission 78089) | Freshwater microbial communities from Lake Fryxell liftoff mats and glacier meltwater in Antarctica - MAT-02 (megahit assembly) | ecosystem: Environmental > Aquatic > Freshwater > Ice > Liftoff...
ACCAGGCGTCTCGAAGAATAGAATTTCCTCGACGCTTCTTTGCGTCGGCTTTTCTCTTTTTCAATTGATCGGGAGTCGATGTTTTCAAGATTTTGCCGGCTTCTTCGGTTTCCATTGCGACCAAGTCGGCAGCAGCGGACGGGATCGTTGCACCCTGGATTGCCTGAATTCGGTCGTACGCCGATGTGTGCAGCGATTCTTCAGGAGTAAGAGCCATTGCAGCTCGAATCGGATTCAAATCGACGTACATACTGCATGCCAACAGACCCGCTTCGTCGGTAATGGCAAGTGCTTTAAAACGTCCTTCCCAGAAGTGGCCGGTTGATTCGTCTTGCTTGTTTGCAAGTCGTGCGATGGGTTCGCAGAGTGCTTTCATAAACCAGGACGGATTGGAAAGTCGGACACGGATTTCTTGGATACGTTCGGCATTGCTGGCGAGTGTCTCGACATCGTTGGTAGTTGGATCGGCAAGTTGTTCATCGATACGCCGACCTGGAAATACGCGCAGCCAGCGAAGAGCTACATCGGAATCGGACCAGCCTTCAATGACATCGGGGCGAGTTCGGACGACAATATGCAAATGATTAGAAAGAATCGCGTAGGTTAGGACATCGAGACCGAAGACCGAGGCAAGTCGCTCCATCCGGCAACGGATCCACTCGCGACGATGCCCGTAGTTTTTGCCCGAAACAGCATCTTCTCCGGCCAAGTAGGCCCTCCTGACGCATCTTTGAACAAGATGGCAAATACAAACCGAATTAGGATCAAACTGTTCGTTACGAGGCAATCGCGGCATAGTAAATCTCCTCCAAAGTAACTCGGCAAACAAAGCATATAGAATCTCCCTCTGAAATCAGCATACCCTACCTACCCCCTCCCAGTCAATAGGTGCCTGGCACCTACCGAAAAACCTGGCACCTACCGAAAAACCGTTTGACCGTGCGCCGAGATTAAAACATGAGCCACGCAAAAGAAGAATGATTTTCCGAGCCTATGCCTAAGAAAACCCGGGGGTTTGGGGCTGGCCCCAAGGAGCACTGAGTCATCACGACTCGGAAACTGGATATCGCAAATTTACAATTTTTTTCGATTCTGCTATTGCAAACTATTAAGACCGTCGCTGGCACCTACCGAAAAGCCCATAGTTTGCGATTGCGAAGCGCCTAAGAGTCCGTTCCGACCAAATCTAGGGCTATTTTAAAAATTAAATGGATATTGGAGTGAATCCATAGACCAGTACTTCCATGGACGACCGGTCCCCAAGGATCGCAAATTTGGTTCCAGCAAATAAGGTCTTAGTGAGATTTCCTGATCCATGCATCAATTGATGATGAAAAATCGATGGCCGCGAAAACCAAGCCCACGCGATTTTCTGCTTTTCAATAAGAGTCGGAAGATCCAGATCGGACAACAACAAGATTTTTGAGTCCGATGCGAGAATTTGAGTAATTGCTTCTGGATTGCTTTCGTCTTGCTCCCATCTGCCGACAAAAAGTGAATCTGATTCACGAATCTCCTTTGGAGCGTTTTCAAATAAATCGGTGGATCGTGCAGTTCCCCAACCAGGTATTGTTGCGTCTCCATGTCGCTTTAAGTTAACGACAAGGTACCGATGCAAATTCGAAGGCAGCTTTTCAAGCAACGACGCTGCCTCCTGGTAGGCCAATGTAAATCGATACTCGATGATGCCCGAGGGAAGTTCTCTTTGCGAATATTCGATTGATTTTAAAGGTGCTGAGTTCAAGACAAATTCCTAGATGGAGACCCATGTTAGTACCAAAACTATCCGGGCAATTTCACGTCGATTTCCCTCTGCGATTATCCCCGATTCGCAAGCAAAATGCAATTCGATCGACTGATGCCTTCGCGAGAAAGCCTCCAATCTTATTGAAAGCTCTGTTTGCAGCCGGGGCAACAGACTACCGAAGTAGCAGACCGTCAAAGTGCGGATGAAGTACCACCTCACAGCATTTCAAAAATGCCTCTTTGACCCTTACTTTTAGTTCAGGCTCAATTGCAGATAAAAGCAAAGCTGCGATAAGTTTGTCATTCAATTCGCAATACTTAACCTGTTTCTCGAGATAGCTGGCATCGAGCTTCTCAATCGGCGAGATACCTTTGCCAATTGGCTTGTCAATTTCACCTACTTTTCTAATTCCAGATAGTTCTTCGAGATACCCCGTATGAATAGAGTAGAAAGCTGCCAGATGCGGTTTCCAGATGCAGTACCCTTCTTCTGGACTAATAAACTCCCCCCGACTTACGAAAGCAATAAGCACTGGTGACTGATTTCGGATAGATAAAATAGGTAGCGTACAAAAGCTGGGTTGAGGGAGGGTGTTCACGATATTCTCCCTGGCTGAAACCAAAATTGAGGCAGTCGAAACTATTTCAATTGCCATATTTTGCTACCTTTTCTACAAAGGCAAAAAAGCCACCGCCACGATTCTCGTAATACTTTAAGAGCGGCTTCTCTGCATAGTGCTTAAACGCCTTCCTGAATCTGGTTGCGGCATTGATCGTTTTCTGGTCGAAATTCGCACTCTGACCGTTCTGGAATGGCCGCAATAACTGATTGTACAAATCCCATAGCTCCGTGTATTCAATTGGCTTTTCTATTTGGTTTTCAACGGCAGGTATTTCCAGCATCTCTTGGTTCTCGTCGACGTCTAATTTCTTGATGCTTTCAAACTTAGCCTGGCTTAGGTTGTAGCGTGCCACGTACCGGGGGGAAGTGATTCTTAGAGGCTGATTTGGCCGAACGACTTGGAAGTAGAAAAGTCGTTCGACGATCAAGTCCCCTTCGTGCAAGGAAATTAAGGGCAGGCTCACACCTTTTTCGTTAGGCAACATGCCAGAATTCTCTCCGATTCCCTTGATTGCAACAAAAATATCTGGCCTGTCTTGGTTAAACACTGGAATCCCCAACAATAGTACTAATAAAAACATGGTTCAGCGAAAAGAAAAAGGGAGCAGTCACCAAATCGGGTTATTTGTTATAACAGCGTTGGGTGGAGTCAAGCCATTGGCACTAGCGCGAACTGAAAATGTATTCAAGAAACTCTCAAACTCTGCTCTCGTTAGTTTTTGATTGCACATGGAGTTTGTGTCGTTAAAGTGCACATGGGTTACTTTGCCATCGTCGTCATAGGTCATCCCAGTGACCGTAACTGCGTGCCCCCGCATTACAGGCTGTGAGCCATATCCTTGAGATGCGGGAAACCCCGACACATCGCCATGAGCGATAATGCCTCGTCCTTGTGACAAAGGCAACTCAAATTGAGTGAGCCTTATGCCATTGTTGCCTGCCACTGGAGCGATCCTACTTGAAGCTACTCCTGCATTGTTCAGCAGGGCAACTTGCTGTCTAGCCGTTGTTCCACCTTCGGCAAACAGATTGGCAGCGCCTGGCGTACCAATCGAACTGGACGTATTAATCGCCGGAGTATTTTTTGCGGTCTGCATCAAAGCATCTTCGGAAATACTTGAACCATTTGCTTGGTTGATAATCTGTCTAGAGGATTCGATTCCGCAATTGTTATAGCTTTGGCCTGACGTATTTCCTGCTCTTCCATTGGCGAGCGCTTGACAAGCCAGGTTCCCTGCATGAGGATTTCCAGTAGTGCCCGACAGTCCGATCAAGACAGTTGCACAACATGGCGGGAGGATGACACCAGTGTGGGGTGGGGTTCCTTGATCAGTCATTCTCGCTGCGGGCATGTTCATGATTGGAACGGGAAAAGCACCTTTCATGACAAAATTAGGAACCGGCGCTGGACTTAAGCAAACGCTAAAATCATTCATGCGAGCGGCCGGATTGCCTCCAATTAGTACTGTAGACGCCCCTAGCCCTATAATTGGGCTTCCTGTTGGCGCGTGAGGTAAGGCTGCTGGCGTTGCTTGTGGGGTTGCACACGCAATCATATCGCCGATTCTCGCTGCTGGTTGTCCGCTCATTTCATCAATTCCTTGCTCTCGAATTTGCTAAAAATCAGGTGTTGATCTTAACCATTGGGCCTTTAATCGTAATGATCCCGCCGGCATCTATATGGACCTTGCCGGCTCCCGACTTCATCGTTACATCCGTTCCTTCCAGAACAATGTTACCACTATTGTCCATCGTCAGTTTACTGGAACCGCACACGATCTCAATCTTCGTTCCAACCGTCAGTCTTAGGTTCTCAAAAATCTCTTGGGTGCTATCCTTGCCAACCTGCAAATTGTAATTCTCTCCGACCGCGACTTCGTAGAGGGAGCCAACCGAAAGTTTTTTCAACACCCCCACTTCTTCGAAACTTATTGTACCAACTGCTTCACTTTTCATGCCTCCAACGGTTAATTGGTACCAGGAGCCGACAACTGTGACTTTGACCGCTCCGACAACCTCGGTACTGATCGAACCAATCATTTCCGTGAGCGCCACGCCCACTGTATTCGTCTGATTATTGCCAATCGTAACAATCTGATTGACTCCGACCACGAGCGTCTGATTATTGCCAATGGTCATCGATTCGTCGACGTCCACCTGCTTAGTTCGATTGTTGTGGATCGTGTGCGTTTCGTTGTGCTCGATGACAGTATCTAGATTATGCTGTCCATGAATTCGAATTTGTTCTTTGCCAGGCGTATCGTCCATTGACAACTCGTTGTTGCCGCTACCTTTATAGGTATTGGTCTTCATGCCTGACCTGGTCTTCTCGCTAGGCAATCCAAATGGTGGCATTGATTCTTTGTGATAGACGCGGCCCGTGATCATGGGGCGGTCCAGGTCCCCCTCAATGAATGAGACTATCACTTCCTCGCCTACTCGCGGGACGTCGATGCCGCCGAATCCTCGGCCTGCGTGGACTTGGGAGACTCGCATCCAGCATGACGTGTTTTCGTCCCGCTTACCTTCTCGGTCCCAGTGGAATTGGACTTTGACTCGGCCGTGCTCGTCCGTGTAAATCTCTTCTCCCTTGGGTCCGACCACGACTGCAGTTTGAATGCTGGATAGCAATGGCTGAGGCGACTGGCGCCGGGGGCGATACTGCATTTCCCTCGGTACGCATTGAAACTGGTTTGTGTACATTGCCGCCGAACCATCTGATGTGAATGGACCCGGCTGTGTTGCCGAATGCGAGACGCTCGTCAGTAAAAACGATTTGCCCTGCTCATTCGGACAAGTGTGGTGCACTGACAGTTTGAACACATAGCCAGCCGTCATCGTCTTACAAAGACTAGTACCTAAAACTGTACTGAAGCGAATTTCTTCCTCTTCCATCCGCCGTGTCGCTTCGGTGCGCCCATCATCCTTTTGCACGTAGTCATTGGTGTAATCGTAAAGCTCATAGCCAGCATTGTTCCTGAGTGGAATCGCGCTATGTTTCTTCGCATTTACCTTCAAATCGGTGGACGGATGCAAGAAATCGTAGTCGTCCTGCTCCCATTTGCCTGAAACAAATTCGTAGGCATGCTCCCAGGACGAAATGCGATCGATGTTCATTTGACCGCCGGCAGAAGGCGCATATTGCATGTCGGATTCGATGCAGGTCGGATAGTTCGTCTTGTCGGACAACACCATCGTATGCTTGTCCTTTTCGTGTTTGAAGTAATAGTAGACGCCATATCGCTCCAAGGTGCGGGACAAAAAGTTGAAGTCCGATTCGCGATATTGGACGCAATGTTCCACTTTGCGAGATTTCAGAATCGATGCGTTGCCTGAGTCGATCAACGGCTCGATATGCCCATAGGATCTAGCTCGCTTGACGATCTCATCCAAGACATCATGGATGGATTTGGTCTCTTTCTCGGGCAAGAACACGAAGCATCGAGCAGCACGATTCATAAACCAAAGCCATGGCACCAACCGAGCGCGATACACCCGAGACCTCAAGCCGGTTTTATCTTGGGTCGCAAGATAATCACCTGCCCACAAGTGACTGATGTAGCCGTGAATGTATCGAGGCTCTTCTTCATCCCGGTCGATTCGAATCGCCAATTTCTGACCGATTACCTCTTCAGGCTTAATGTTTTCCCTTGGGGATGCGATCGAAAGGGAGAACTCAAATGGTCGCGAAATTTCCTCTCGACCTGATAGCGATGTCAAAATCGCTTGCTCGCCGAACAGTCCGTTCGGTTCGATTTCCAATAAGCGTTTTCTCATAGCGATTCGAGCTAGTCGATAAGGAATAGGTTACTTGCTGTGCACCTCAAGGGTACCGTATTGAGCGGGAAAATATTTTGTGGAATAGGCTTCCAGGCTGTCGATTGTTTCACGACAGACTGGAAGCGTATCCCACATGGGTTTCTTTCGTTACCCACAACCGGCAGCTTGCGCTGCTCCGAAAAAGTGAGTGCCATGTGGCTGGCCTCTGTAACTAAATCAAAAGCTACGCAGTTGCGCCTTCTTCGACCTTCCAACCGTAGGCGACGTCGCCCTTCTTAGTGCCCTTTGCATCCATCTCTGTGTAGGTCACTTTGATTTCTTCGAAGTTCAAACTGAAGCTCTCATGCGGCTTGTCTTGGCCGCCGCCAGAAACCGTGTACGAACATACCATTACATTTTTCATTTCGTACTTGTAGTACGTTTCTCGGCCAGAATCTGTCGTCGACGTCTTAAAATGAATATCAACCTTTGGAAAAACCTTTCCCTTGCAGACGGCTTCCCCAATCTTCGGTGACGATTTATCCAAGAGCTTGGAGCATTGGATGTCTTCGAAAAGAACGGTACCACGGCGACGAGCAGCACCGGTTGCTCCCGAACCTTGCTTGTGAATCAATTGGCTGCAGGTCTCCAAGTCACTCCACTTTTCATTGCCCTTGGCTAGCGATTCGCCATCGATGCCGTCAAATTTGATGTAAGCTGACATGATTGTCTTCCTTCTGTGTGAAACTGAGATACGGGTGATTGTGTTGCGGCTCGAACGTCCGACACTAACGTTCTCGCACGTAGTCGCATATGGTTGCGTTGGTTTCCTAAGTTTTTTGAAAATTTCGGTTTTCTTTTATTCCGATCTGTTTTTACCTATTTGGTTACTGGTCCCTTGCTTACGGTCTCGGGTTGTTAATAATCCGGGCTACCGCAGACAGCTCACAGTGGGAATTTGAGTGCTATTGGCGATTGCTAGGGTCTTTTGTTTAACCGGGTAGGCATCTCCCCCCCGGCCGAGGTTATCAGCGTGTTACATTGGAGTGAAGCTTTTTTAGGTCACACAACGAAGAGACTAAGATGCAATCTCACACTTGGAAACTGGCGATCATTGTATGCTTCTTTTCGTTCGAGATGCTTTTGCCGCAGGAAAGTTGGGCACAAAAACCGAGAAAGCCAACGCTTGTTGAGTGGCAGCTCTTTCGTCCTTACAGCGAACGCCTTGGCGACTGGCAGCCAAAAGACCTTGTCTATCAAGACGTGGAATTCGAATCTGCGGACGGGACTCAACTCCATGGCTGGTTTTGCCGACGTGACAAGCCGAAAGCTGTCGTATTGTTTTCGCACGGCAACGAAGGGAATGTTGCAATGCGTGCCTTCTTCTTAAGTCAATTAACGACCAATCTCAACATTTCGGTTTTCGTTTTCGACTACCGAGGCTTTGGAAAGAGCCAAGGGGTGCCGACTATTGACGGGGCTTTGCAAGATGCTCGAGCTGCTCGTGCTAAGCTTTGTGAACTCAATTCCATTAAGGATTCTGATATGATCCTAATGGGTGAGTCCCTTGGGGGAGCGATTGCGGTCCAATTAGCAGCTGAATCTGCACCTCGCGGCTTGGTTCTTCAGAGTACATTTTCGTCGTTACGAGAGGCCGCAAATCAACTTTTTCCCCAACTTGCTTTCTTGGTAAGACCCGATCTGCTTGACTCAACATCGCGAATCGCTGGATACTCTGGTCCTCTATTTCAGAGCCATGGCAACGCAGATCGGACGCTTTCGATTCAATTGGGAATGAAACTCTTTGAAGCGGCAAATGAACCGAAGACATTTTTCGAGGTCCCTGGTGCAGACCACAACAATTGGCTAACGGTCGGTTACTTAAATGCCCTTTCGGAGTTCATTAAGAAAAATTGAGGCAGCTGAGGCTCGTTCACGTTGATTTTTGGTAGCGGAATTCGCCAAGAGTTTCGGTGTGCAATATGAAATCTTGCGGTGAAGTTCCCGAAAGCCTTGGCGGCTTCCGCTACAATCAAACCAAAATGTTTACGTGGTCGATGCACTAGGATTCAAGTAGCCGCAATGGTTTTGCGTTTTATTCTGACAAGGCGGAACCCGAGTAATCGCATGCATCCTAGCCCAATCAGCCAAGTGGCTTCGGCGCCGAACGTCAGGCAAAAAGAGTAAGGCGCTGTGTCTCTTTTTCCACCAAGAAAGTCAACCGACATCATCAGAAGAATTGGCAGCACAATCACCACGATGAAAAGTCCCGATACGCAAAACCAGATTTTGGTTTTGTCACACATCGCGAAGAGATGGAAAGGAGCGTATAGCATCGCAGATAGCGCAAACGCAAGGAAGGAGATGAGTAGAATTTGCAGGCCGTACTCTCCTGAATCGATTCGGTTGACCGTCAACACCACAGCAACGGAAAAGGTTACGGTCAGAATATCGATAATTCCGTAGCGGCCGAAAGATTCTCTTGGTTTCGTGTTTTGATTGCCCTGGTCGTGCAATCGAAACCCCAACCACGAATGCAATAAAGAAAAAAAGAAACCGCTAGCGAAAAATCCCAAGAGAGTAGCAGATGCAAGTCCGTTTAGAAGAAACGGTTTACTAAAATACTTACATTCTACACTTAAAAATAACGTCAACAACATGGGCAGAGCTAATCGACCAGGGAATGAATAGGGCAAAAGGGCCGCATACATTCCCAGCAAAACAAACTGACTAAAAAAAGCGCCGACCCCTAGTATGAAAAGCGGAGCCAGTTCATCCCCTGGACCGGTCCCCAAAAGAGTGGAAAGGCCAATGAAGTTCGTTGCCAAAAGTGAGATCGACATCAAACAGACAAGCAGTATTCTGTTCTGCTTGGATAGGCTTGGTAATTTTGGTTCAGGTGGGCCTTCGTTCAATGGTTTGCTCTCAAATTGCATTTTGCGATTCGTTCGCCCAATTGTAATTAAGCGACTGCGATGACGGTCGATCTTCTTTCATGGGTCCCCATTCTAATCGTTTCTTTGCGGTACAATGGCGGTCAACAACTCATTCCAATCAAAATCGTTGCCTATCAACGCGTGATCTATGCTAGACATCGTCATCATCAATCCAAAATTCGAGGTCAGTTATTGGGGACTCGAACATGCTTTGCCGTTGCTAGGCAAAAAGGCCAATTTGTCTGTCGCCTGTTTACCATTGCTTGCAGCTCTGACTCCTGCTGAGCATCAGGTCACACTCGTTGACGAAAACGTCGAAGAAATCGATTATGCTCAATTGGAACGAGCCGACATAGTCGGTTTGACCGGGATGAGCTTCCAGCGTGAACGGATGATGGAAATTCTTCAGGAGCTGCGAAAACGCGGCATCTTTGCAGTCGTTGGCGGACCTTGGGTAACTGTCAGCGAAGAATACTTCGGCAACCTCGCAGAGGTCATCTTCGTGGGTGAAGCTGAGGAAACTTGGCCTCAATTTCTTCTCGATTTCCAAACAGGGAATTGGTACAAACGATATGAGCAAGCCAACAAAACCGATATGCTGAAGGTTCCAGCCCCTCGTTACGATTTAATCAAGACCGAGCTTTACGTGTTTGGCAGCTTTCAGTTTTCGCGAGGATGCCCGTTCCAATGCGAATTTTTCGACATCATCATTGTTCGCATACGTGATCAAGTGCACGATGCACTATCATCACTAGAGGTTGTCGACAAACATGTCCAATAAACGTTCTGCGGTCTTGAATACTTTTTAGGCTGGCAATTATTCCTCATTCAAAGGTTTTAGCATGGTTCGTGTGTTGCGTTTTGGAGTTCTATTTTTCGTATTGGCAGCGGCCCTGGACTCGGTTGGACGTGCTGACGACGCTTTCATCCCATACGACGCGATTGAGGATATAGTTTATGGGCACAAAGATGGTCTTGCATTAACCCTCGACGTTATCGATCCGAAAAACGACAGGAATGGAATCGGACTCGTCCTCGTTTCAAGCGGTAGCTGGATTTCCAAAAAGTCAGACGTGCCCGACGAGGAGGACAAACGCCGTAAATACGACCATTGGATGCAAGGACTATTGAAGGGCGGATTTACTCTGTTTGTTGTCCGACACGGTAGCAGCCCCAAGTACATGGTTCCAGAAATGCCTGGCGATATCCTGCGATCGATTCGTTTCGTTCGTGCGAACGCCGAAAGATTTCGCGTTGACCCTTTGCACTTGGGGATTACAAGTGGCTCGTCCGGCGGTCACCTTTCGTTGATGGCTGCAACCAAAGGGGACGACGGAAAACCTGAGGCTGCGGATCCCGTCGAACGTGTAAGTAGCCGAACGCAAGCCGTTGTCGCTTGGTTCCCACCCACCGACATGGTCAATTGGAACGGCCCAAAGGGATTCGCTCTATTATCAATCGTTCGCCCCGATCTGTTCGAACGCATGTTTGGCGAAATCAAGGATCTGGAGTCGCAATTACGTGAAATTTCCCCGATCCAATTTGTTAGCAAGGACTCGCCGCCGCTGCTTCTCATTCACGGCGATGCGGACAAAACGGTACCCATTCAACAGTCTAACGTCATGAAAGCCAAGTACGAAGAGATGGGATTAACAGTAAAAATGGTGGTTCAACCCGGCGGTGGCCATAGTTCATGGCCGGGTATCATGGATCAATATCCAATCGTTTGGGATTGGTTCAAAACGCATTTGAAATGATGTTGTAGTTTGGGACCATGGACCCGAGCGCATCAATGGACGAGACGTTGGTCCCATCCTACAGTATTGCATTGCCTCCTTAATCGTTTCAGAAAATTTCGCTCTATTGTCCAAACATGGTTAGTAGCCCGCACGTTAAGCACACACTATGACAGACGCCGCACAGCTCGCTTTACTATGTATTGCTGCTGCTCTTGGGGGTGCGGTCAACTCCGTCGCAGGTGGTGGAACGTTGCTTACGTTTCCGGCATTGCTGCTGGTTCTCGGCGCTTCGCCAGCTGCAAGCGTAGTAGCCAACGCCACAAGCACTGTTGCGTTGCTTCCAGGTTCCGTTGCCTCTGTGTGGGGTTATCGTCGCGAATTAGCGGGTGCAAAAAAATGGCTACTGAAATTAGTATTGCCGTCGTTGATGGGGGCGGCTATCGGTACTTGGTTGGTTGCAAAACGAGATCCGCGGGAGTTTCAATTGCTCATACCATGGCTCATCCTGATCGCTACAACGTTGTTTTTGCTGCAACCTAGCATTACGCGTTGGACAGGGATTGGGAAATCTCATTCTGTGCCGTCGCGGTCATCTCAGTTCGCCATCATCGCGTTTCAATTCCTAATCGCTTTATACGGTGGCTACTTTGGAGCAGGAATCGGGATCTTAATGTTGTCCGCGTTGGCACTGATGGGTATTTCCGATATCCATCAAATGAATGGTATCAAGACGATTTTGGCATCAACCATCAATGGCGTTTCCGTTGTTATGTTTATTCAGCTTGGGAAGGTGAATTGGAGCTTAGCACTCCCAATGGCGGCCGCTTCGATTGCTGGCGGGATCGCCGGCGCCAGTCTTGCTCGTCGCATGAACAAGAATGCGGTGCGGTATGGGGTAGTGGCGACTGGAATGACGCTGTCAATGTACTATTTCCTGCGGATGGCGTTGGGCTAAGCACAATTTCTATTATTTCGTTGAAATGGCTCCGATCTTGGGAATTTCTCGCCCTAGAGTCGGATCGAGGACAGAATGATCTGCATCGTGAGTACAATGTGCAAGGTTAAGTCCCTCAATCCAAAGAATTGATCCCACCCTTTTCAAGTTTGGTTACATGAATTCCCCTGTCCCACCTCCCAATCAAGACGATTTGCTGCAAGCCAAAAAACTGCAAGAAACCTTTGAAAAGATTCGTTTTCAAATCGGCCAGGTGATCGTCGGTCAAGATAAAACGATCGAACAGCTCTTGATTGCGATCTTGGCGGGTGGACATTGCTTGCTCGAAGGGGTGCCTGGACTAGCGAAAACGCTAATGGTTCGCTCTTTGGCGGAGTCCATGGATTTGCAGTTTCATCGCATCCAGTTTACGCCGGACCTCATGCCAGCCGACATCACTGGCACGGACATCATTCAACAGTCCGAAACGGGCAGCCGGCAACTAGCCTTCGCAAAGGGCCCCGTTTTCACCCAGATTCTTCTCGCAGACGAAATTAATCGGACTCCGCCAAAAACGCAAGCAGCGCTCCTGGAAGCCATGCAAGAGCATTCGGTAACCGTCGGTGGCAAAACGTACAAGCTCTCCGAACCCTTCTTCGTCCTCGCAACCCAAAACCCCATCGAACAGGAAGGAACCTATTCCCTCCCAGAAGCACAACGAGACCGCTTTTTGTTTCAAACCATCGTTGATTATCCAACGCGCGATCAAGAAGGCGAAATCATCGAACGCACGACCGGAGCGGGAGTCGGCAAAATTTCACCTGTCGTTTCCGGGCCGGAAATCGTTCGCTTCCAACAACTCGTTCGGCTAGTACCATTGCCCGACCATGTTAAGCAATTCGTGCTCGACGTGGTTCGCGCTCTCAGACCGAAAGAATCGGAGGCACCGAAGTGGGTACCGCAACTCGTCCAATGGGGACCAGGTCCACGAGCTTGTCAGCAAATCGTCATGGCCAGTAAAGCTCGTGCGTTGCTCCAAGGAAGACTGCATGTGACGACGGAAGACATCGAGGCTCTCGCCGCGCCCGTCCTTCGCCACCGTATCGTCCCGACCTTCAGCGCCCAAGCCGAAGGGATCGATGCTGATACGATTATCGCTCGCCTGCTGAAAGAGCTTCCGCGACGGAAAGCCAGCTCCCCTAAAACCGTCTCTGCATAGATCGCGTTAACGTGAAAGCACCCTTATTGCGTTGGCTATCACCGCCCGATCTATCGCGTGTCTCCCACTTGCAGTTGCTTGCCAGGGAAGTTGTCGAAGGGGTCAGTGGCGGACTGCACCGATCGCATCACGTCGGTTCCAGTATCGAGTTCAAAGAGCATCGACCTTATGTACCAGGCGATGAAACACGATCGATCGATTGGAAACTTTTTGGAAAGACCGATCGGCTCTACATTCGTCAGTATGAAGACGAAACAAATCTGCGATGTACGGTCGTGATTGATCAAAGCGGGTCGATGAAGTACTCCGGTTCTCGTTCCAACGGAATGTCCAAGCATGAGTTTGCTATTCGCTTAGCAGCGTGTCTTTCGTATATGCTTGTCAATCAGCAAGATGCCGTGGGGCTAGCAACGTTTGACTCCAAAATCCGAACATACATTCCACCCCGAAGTCGACCAAACCACTTGCAAACGCTCCTCGGAGCTATGGCCGAATCCAAGCCAGGCAACGAAACCGATTTGAGCATCGTCTTGCAAGGATTGCTCAGCCACTGCAAGCGACGTGGTCTCGTCTTTATTCTCTCCGATTGCTTCGGTGATGCCCAAGCGATCGTCAAGTCCCTGGCGTTGCTTCGCAGCAACCACCAAGAGATTGTCGTTTTCCAAATTTGGGACGACGATGAAATCGACTTTCCATTCCAGACTCGAACCATGTTTCGATCCTTGGAGCTTGAAAGCCACCAAGTGCTCGTTGACCCAGCCGGTCTTCGGTCCGTCTATCAGGAAAACTTGAAGGTGTTCCGGCAAGAACTGGAACAAGGCTGCATGCGAAATCGAGTCGATCTAGTCACAGTGAAGACATCCGATTCATTCAGTTTGGCGCTTTCGAATTATATCGCCATGCGAAGGAGTCGCGGATGACGCTTCTCAATGGCTTGCTTGCTTTCGGAGCAGCGGCCTTTACGATTCCACTGATCATCCACTTGCTCCATCGCAGCCGCTACCGCACGATTGAGTGGGGGGCAATGCATCTGCTGCAGGCTTCGAAAAATCTAAACTCGAGGCGGATGCAATGGCAGCAATTGCTGTTGCTCTTGCTGCGATGCGCGCTTCCGGTCCTGTTGGCATTGGCCATGTCCCGGCCACTGCTGCAATCGTTCGGAGGAGCCGATGGTCAAGCCGCTATCTCATTGGCGATCATCATTGACGATTCTATGTCGATGTTTGCGACGAGCCATATCGAAGAGCAAAAAGCGAAAACACTTTATGCGGTGGCTTGCAACTCTGCTGCCGAAATCCTGACGAAGTTGCCAGCAGGAAGTAATTCTCTCGTTTTGCTGGGCGGTGCCAAAGCGGATGCATTACAAGGCCAAATCCCAGATGACTTATCAACCAAACTCAATGAACTTGCGAACCGAACAGTTCCAGCCGGTGACCTTGGCCTTCAAGAGTCGATTCGCGATTCACTAACGTGGCTAGCAACCAGTCAAAATCCCCGTCGACAAATGATTATCCTTTCCGATTTTCAAAAGCATGAATGGGCAACTTGGGGAAGCGAGCAAGCGTCCGAGTTAGCCAAGCAAATTGCCGACCAATCCATTCCGCCACAGATCTCATTCGTCCATATTTCGCCTAAGGAAGTCGCTGCACTCGCGAAAGCATCCAATCTTTCGGTCGATTCGATTGATATTTCTCCATCGCTGCTCGCAACAGAACGTGACGTAACGATTTCGGCAACGGTCGGAAATCACGGTTCCGAAAAATGCGACAAAGTCATTGTGGCCGCGTTCGTCGATGAAACGGAAATCGAAAGGCAAGAATTATCTATTTCTCCAGAAACGACCTCGACCATTCGTTCCCGCTGGTCGCCGCAACGAACGGGCGATCATTTGATTCGCATTCAAATTTTGCGAGAAGATGCCCTGTTAGCTGACAACGCTATGACAAGTGCAATTGTGGTCCAAGAGCCGATACCTATCTTACTGGTGGATGGCGATCGTCGAGGGGAGAAAATGCAAAGCGAAACCGACTTCCTTCGTTTGGCTCTGTCCCCGTTTTCTTTGTTGACGGGTGCCAAAGGAGACATTTTTCTATCGAAAACCATTCAGCCGAACGAACTCAATGAATCGATCTTAACGAACTACAGAGCGGTTTGTCTCTGCAATGTTCGTGAACTGAACGATGTTCAGCAAAAGGCGTTGGTCAACTTCGTAGAAAAGGGGAACGGGCTGATGGTTTTCCTGGGGGATAAAGTGTTGACCGAGCAATACCAATCGTGGCCTACTCTGGCGCAGAAAGGATTGCGAATCG
>Ga0105045_10002615_pt1 | contig 15261 bp, 9 predicted proteins | sample MAT02_FD_78089 | JGI IMG/M metagenome (GOLD analysis project Ga0105045, IMG submission 78089) | Freshwater microbial communities from Lake Fryxell liftoff mats and glacier meltwater in Antarctica - MAT-02 (megahit assembly) | ecosystem: Environmental > Aquatic > Freshwater > Ice > Liftoff...
CTATCAAAATCGAAAACCGCGATTCCCATGCTTCCATTGGGAGTTCCATTTCCGTCGAGCGCATTCCCACGTGAGATCCCTTCTTCTTCGAATCGAGCTTCTCCTTTGTTCATATACAGAAAGTTGTTGGTAGTATCATTGGCAACATAGATATCCGGATGTCCGTCTCCGTCCAAGTCCGAGATGGCAACACCCAGCCCTTTGCCTCCCCGTACTTGCCCATTCTCCTTGCTAGCCTCACGAAAAGAACCATTTCCATTGCTGACGTAAAGCACGTCATCCAAAGCCTCGAAGTCATTGGGTGTGCAAACATCGGGACCCCCAGATTCGGATGTATTGCATTTTGGATGATTACTCCAAGACCAATTGGCGTAGTGAGCAATGTAAAGATCTAGGTTTCCATCGCCATCCAAATCGCCCCATGCTGCGCTTGTACTCCATTGATTGTCCGCAAGGCCCGATTCCAATGTGCGGTCTACAAAGGTTCCATCTCCTTGATTATGCCAATACTGAACGCGGGCGTAGCCTGTCAAAAGGATGTCTGAGAATCCGTCGTTGTCGGCGTCCCCGATCGCGACGCCATGCGTATAGCAACTTGGCTGTTGGATTTTCGCAGTGCTCGCAACCTCTCGAAAACGAAACCCGTCGAATTGTTTCCACAGTGAGGTAGGCTCCCCCGCCGGCGGTTTCCCCGATTCAAGTTTTCCGCCGCCAGGAAACACTAAGTCCAATTTGCCGTCCCGGTCGAAATCAATGAGTCCAACGCCGCCGCCGAGCGACTCCAAAATGCTATAGTTGTTGGATTCTTCACCGTTGGAGTAAACCGCTCGCACGCTAGACTCGAGAGCTGAATCTCGAAAGACAAGTTCAGGCAATTCGCGTTTTTGATCGGGAGCATCCGCGATCTTTCGAGAAACACACCCAGCCAAAATCGCAGGTAGGAACGCGAGTGACACACAAAGCAACTTTAAGCCGAGCTGGCTCAATGGAAGGCAACGAAAGAGTCTATTCACGGTTTGACATCGCTATTTTTAGTTGAGGAGATTCGCGAATGAATATCATCGCTAATTGGCATGTGCCGGAAGTTGGCATTCAGGATTGCTCTTGCTGAACGATCCTGATGGCAGCATTGGAAGTGTACAATAGTACGCGTTAGGATCCATCGACTATTGTCTTACTACAAAAAGATTCTTTTAACGAGGCACAAAAAAGGGAACGGGAGGCAAAAAAGCATGTTGAAGGTAAATGCTTGCTGTCCCTTCCCAAAGCGAGAGTTTAGCCAGGTACAGGACTCCAAGATACGACAGCACCACTGTGATTTGAGGTAACCATGCACAGTATCGCCAGTACCAACGCTCTTCGCCTGTCGTGCTTGATAGGCTACGAAACCGACTGCGCCGCAGCGCCCAACCGGTGCACAATTTTCCTGGAAACATAAGTATCACAAAAAAGAACGAAAGGATCCACCAAAGCTCAGAAGGGATTGGTTCAATTCGCAGCAGGTATAGCGGTACAGCTAATGCAAATGTTGCCAAAGTTGCAAGAAAAAAAGACCAGGGCGTATACCGAAATGATCTCCTCGCTGAACGAATATCGAAGACCGAAAGAAATCGCATTTCCATCGCCAATTGAATTTGTAGAAAAGGTAAATTCAAGAGCACCCACCACATCCAGAAAGCGCCGATTACTCCTACCAATCCCGTTGCCGAGTTACCGTTTCCACTGAGCCCGATCGCTATGAAGCTGCTTGGTAGCACGAGCCAAAATAGAGCACCCATCGATGCCATCAGACCCAACCATAGAAGTCTTGGAAGTTTTAGATGGACGATACAATCCCATAGGCTATCTTCTGCCTGACGCCAAACGCTTGTTCGAAAGACGCTTTTCAAAGCCAAGACTGGGGCTGGCCAAAGGAAGTGTCGGAGTTTGCCACCGCGAAAAACCGCCCACAGTATCCATAAGATCCAAAGAAACGAAACGAACCTAGCTGCCCAGCGAAGCCGATTGGCCGCAACGCCACCTTGCTCGATCAGTTCGGCGGTATAGGCCATGTCCGTGATCAACCAAACCGGCAGCCAAGTCAGGGAAACACAAATTAGAATGACAATCAAACGACCGGCAGTGTCAGTACCGGGAAAACAATCGCGAATCGGCTGGCCGCGAGCAATTCGCGCGGAAACCTCTAGCATGTATCCGAGACTTGCAAATTGAAGGATTGGAATCGTCGCAACAATACTCAGTAGAACGACTAAGCTAATTGTCCTCCAAAGGAAAGTGAGCACCGATCGAATCCAATAGAACATTCGGTTTGAGATTCCTTGAGATGTCGATTCGACGGGTCGGATTTGCTGTTGATAAAAACAATACGAGCCGATTGCTTGGAAGGAGCCTGGAAGCCATGAGCATAATGCCACAGCTCGCGATGGGTATTCGGAATGAAATGCTGAGTCTTGGAATCGTCAAAAAACGTCAGATAACCACGACGGTACTCTGGAAAATGGGGGATTCGAGGTATTTGTTTGCACTCAGCCGGGCGCGAAGTACTATTTAGACATTCCACTACCGAGAAAGCACTGCAGCGTCCACCTCCTATATTGGTGTGCTGGATGATGTTTTTGACGAATTTCGCTTAACCAATCGGGCCTTACTTATGCGAACGCGACCTTTTGCATGTTTTTTAACTGTTGCTTCTCTTTCGCTTGCGGGCTTTACGCATGCCCAGGATCCATTGGACGAATTGTACGGTCAAGCTGTTCACTCGTACTTCCGTGGCGATTCCAATCATGCAACAGAACTGCTCAACGAAGCCATTGATTCGGGAAGCTTGGATCCCAGAGCTTTCTATTTTCGAGGGCTAACACAGTCTTCTGGCGGAAACGACGTTATCAATCCGGATTTCGAACGAGCTGCACAGCTCGAAGTCGAAGGCAAGAAAGTCGTCAACGTCGGTAAAGCTCTCGAACGGATTCAAGGTCCTGCACGAGTCGCAATCGAGAAGGCTCGCGGAAAAGCACGGCTAAACTCACGTGCACGCATTCTTGAAATGCAGAGAACGCGATACGAAGAAATGCAACGATCCGGAGCCGCTCAGGGTGGCATCGTTGTTCCACCTCGCGCCGATGCGGCTCCTGGCCCAGGTACCTTTGCACCGAACGACCCGTTCAATGAAGGCATGACGAAAGGCGATCCAAAAGAAATGGCCAAGGACCCGGTCAAAACGGCGCCAGACGAATTCACGCCGGACGCTACTGCTGGCGACAAACCAGCCGAACCAATGCCAACACCTGCTGACGACGATCCATTCAAGTAGTAGACGTTCTTTGGCAGCAATTTAGCAAACATCTTTTTGGCCTCGAGCCCTTTTCGACTGTGTCAATGACTGCAGTCGTCGAGGACTCGAGGCTAATCTCTTTTTAGGCGATCTCCATCCTGCTTGGGCCCTCCAACCCACTTGGGCCGAAGATATCTCGATACGTCAAGAACAGAACACCGAATGAAATCGGCATCAGCAAAATCGCTGGAATAAAACAGCAAGCGCTCGCGAACATAGAAGCAAGGGCAAGAGCGAACGCTAGAAAAATACAGCCAATGAAGTTCTTTTGAATCGCCTTGAAACTCATACTAACAGCTTGTGGTCCCGTTACGTCTCGGTCGGCGATCAATTGGAACGTGAAAATAAAGGGGAGCTGAATCAAGAATACAATGAGAAACATAATTAGGTAGCAAGTGATCAAAACCAAAATTACGCTCGCTGTTAGCCCATTTCCGCCGTTGTTCTGAAGGCCGAAAAAAAAGACAGTAATCACGATGAGGACTAGCGGGATCATCACCACCAAAGTCAGGCCAACCATAATCAGCATTGCGATAAGAGTATTTACGAACTGATCGAAGCCCTTGAACAGTGTTCCGAATTCCACTTGTCGACCTCGCTCGCGATCGGCGTAACACATGTAAAGCCCGACCATCATTGGTCCAAACAAGAGACCGAACGGAACCAACGAGCCAAGGAAAACGGCGGCCAACGCGATGCCAACGAACAGCCAGTATTGTTCGCCCATCAAAGCCAGCGACCGCTTAAACAGATCGATTGGGTCGATGGAGACTTTGCGTGGCTCCAAATGGCTGGAAGCCCACAACTGAGTTTGCGGTGGATCAAACGGATTCGAATCATTCATTTACGTCTAGTTTTCGGTACAAGTTGTGTTGGTAGTAGTTGTCGAGCACTTAGGATTTTTGCATTCTGGTTTCCGATACCACGATGCATTCTAACAGAACCTGCCACACAGAATCGGGCGCATCGTCCAGGTGAAGCTAGCACAGGAGGAGCAACGCGATTGATGGAATGTTTGGAAAGTTAAGATGCAAAAACCTGTGATTGCCAAGAAAGGTTCCGCAATGACTGGGGTTTGAATAGATGAAGACTGGGAAGCTAGGTTTTGTTTCCGCCGTGTAGGAACTATACTCTTTCGTTGGCCCTGAGATTGCTTTTGGAAGTTTACTCTAGGAATTGGTGGTTGCGGTTATGGCTCGAATCCTCTTTACCTGGCGCGAGATCTCACTAACTAGTCTCGGTTGTTTGACGGTGGTGGCCAGCGCCCTTGCTCAAGAAACGCCATCCGAGTCGTTGAAGTTCAATCAGGATGTGCGACCGATCCTTTCCAACGTATGCTACCGCTGCCATGGTTTCGACTCCAAGACACGTGAGGCCGATCTACGTTTGGATAATGCGGAAGGAGCATTTGCAAAACGCGATTCAGGCAAGCAAGCGATTGTCCCGGGCAAACTGGACGAAAGCCTGATTTGGTCGAGAATCCAATCGACCGACCCCGATACGGTTATGCCCCCGCCCTCTTCGAATCGCCAACTCAGCGACGCTGAAAAGCAAACTATTTCAAAATGGATCGATCAAGGGGCGAAATACGAAAAACATTGGTCGTTCGAACCCATCGCGGCCACGGACGAACCAACATTCTCGGTCGATGATCACTTAGAGCGAGAGCGAAAGTCTAAAGGACTGATTGCTCAAGGACCAGCCGATCCGATCACCCAAGTGCGAAGGTTGGCTTTTACGCTCACTGGCCTGCCCCCGAGTTTGACAGACGTCCAACGCTACGCCGCTAACCCAATTGAAGCGAACTACTCGAAACTGATGGAACAGTATCTCGCTTCGCCACATTACGGCGAGGAGATGGCTCGTCATTGGCTCGATGTCGCTCGGTACGGTGATACTCACGGTATGCATCTGGACAATGAAAGACAATCTTGGGCATATCGAGATTGGGTTGTAGATGCGTTCAACAGCAACATGCCATTTTCGCAATTCACAATCGAACAGTTGGCCGGTGATCTGTTGCCTAATCCGACGCTCTCGCAGCAGGTCGCTACAGGCTACAACCGCTGTAACGTAACGACCGGCGAAGGGGGCGCGATCGATGAGGAATTCCTGTTTCGATACGCAGTCGATCGGACAAGCACGACGATTCAAACTTGGCTCGGTCTAACCGCAGGTTGTGCCGTCTGCCACGATCACAAGTACGATCCGATCAGCGCGCGCGAGTTCTATTCGTTGTACGCATTCTTCTATAGCAATGCAGATCCAGCCATGGACGGGAATAGCGAGTCGACGCGCCCCTTCTTGCCGCTTCTGGGGGCAGAACTCAAAAAAGAACTTGAAGCGGCCAAGGAGATCGAGGCTCGGTCGTTGCAAAAGCTAAAGCAGATGGCAACGGACAAAGAGCAAATAGCGTTCGAATCCCAAGCGGCCAACCCACATGTCGGATCGGTAACGACCGTGTGGATGGATGACGAGTTTCCGATCGGAGCCGCGGTGAGAAATACTTCGCGCAACGAAGCTCGCTGGTCCAATGACTTTGGGGCGCCCATGGGACGCCGCGCCTTGCGACAAGAATTCGGACACAAGTTTGAACAAACGATCACTGGTGGTCTGGCTCCCATGTGGGTCTTGGATCAAGGCAGTCTTCGAGTTTGGGTGCTCACCGATTTGCGCGAGACGCCTAAGGCAATCTTTATGGATGTCAAGACAGACTCGGGTTCAAAACGATGGGCATGGAGCAACGAACCAGCCGATGCAAAACTAGTGGATGTCGAGCCCGATCGAGTTCAAGGCAAATTACCACAGCCAGGTCGATGGACGGAATTGGCTGTTTCTCTTTCCGATTTGAAAGCGGGCGCCAACGTCAAGGAAATCAAGCTAGGGCTCTTTGGCGGGGTATGCCATTGGGATGGGCTTACCTGCACCGGCATTCAACGTCCAGAGGATACGCTTACGTCGAATGTGAGCGCTTGGTGGCCCTCGGTCAAAGGAACCAATGTACCTTTGGCCAGCGATGCCGTTGTAAAAGCGGTCAAAGAAGGGCCGGAGAGTGAAGCAGGCAAGTCGCAAGCGGAGCAAGTTGCCGAGTTCTATCGGATGCACATTTCGGAGATGGCCTCTCCAGCAGTACTTGACGCAAGGCGGCGTTGGCTGACCGCTCGGATCGATCGAGCAATGATCGAGAGTCGAATCCCGGGAACCTTTGTCTACAACGATCGACCAAAACCTCGCGATGCATTTGTGATGGTTCGCGGTCAATACGATCAAAAGGGCGAAGCCGTTTTGCCCGGGACGCTGGCTGTACTGCCGGCTCTCAGCAAAAACACTGAACAAGAACGAGCGACTCGCCTCGATCTAGCCAAGTGGCTTGTTGCAGATACAAATCCGCTCACAGCACGGGTCACTGCGAACCGGTTTTGGCAACAAGTCTTCGGTATCGGCCTGGTGAAGACTAGCGATGATTTTGGTACGCAAGGATCGCCACCAACACACCCAGCGCTTTTAGAAGGCATGTCGGATCGATTTCGTCGAAGCGGATGGGACGTCAAGCAACTGATGCGAGAGCTCGTGACATCCAAGGCATTTCGCCAATCGGCAGTCGTGACCCCTGAGACGCAAAGCATTGATCCGGAAAATCGATATCTCGCCCGTGGTCCGCGGATTCGTCTCGATGCCGAACAGATTAGAGATACCGTGCTGGCAGTCAGCGGACTTCTCAATCGCAACGCGGGCGGACCGGCATTCAAAGGCTATCAGCCCAAGAACATCTGGGAGCCCGTTGGTTATGGTGATTCGAATACTCGTTACTACATCCAAGACCATGGAGACTCTATCTATCGCCGAAGTCTGTATAGTTTCATCAAACGAACAGCGCCACCTCCATTCATGAGCAACTTCGATGCTCCCAACCGCGAATTGTTTTGTACTCGCCGAGAACGCAGCAATACTCCTCTGCAGGCACTGCAACTCATGAACGATGTGCAGTATGTCGAAGCGGCACGAATTCTGGCGGAGCGAACCCTGCGCGATGAAACCATCAATTCGCAGGATCGTATCGATTCCATTTTTCAAGCGTGTCTTTCTCGCAAGCCCGAAGAAAGGGAGGCCGAGGCGATCAAGGGTGCGCTGGAGAAGTTCCGAACTCGATTTATGGAAAGTCCGGCCGACGCCAAGCGATTGATCGCTGTAGGAGAGAAGCCGTTCGATGCTTCGCTGCCCGTCGAGGAGCTAGCGGCCTATACCTTGGTAGCTAACCTAGTTTTAAATCTAGACGAACTGGTCAATCGAAACTAGCTAATTAGGGCATTCGTGTTTCAAACTCGCAAGCGGAATCGAGTCACTACTTGGTACTGGCTGATTTTCGCCATCCGTATGCGTGTAGATTTCTAGCATCCACATAACGTGCGTCCGAGTTCGTTGCATTTAGTACGACCACAATCAACTCGCGCCCGTCTCTTTGACTGCACGAAACCAAGCAGGCGCCCGCTGCATCGGTCGTTCCAGTCTTCATTCCCATATATCCCTCAATACCCAAGAGGCGGTTCGTGTTCTCCCACTTGATGTTGCGCTTATAACCACCCATTCCAGTTACTTCGCAACCGTGTTGCCGACAGGTGACATAGTCTCGAAATCGAGGCAGTTCCAAGGCTGCCTTGGCCAATTTTGCCAAATCCGATGCCGACGATAAGTGAGCTGTGTCAGTAAGCCCATGAGGGTTAACGTAATTGGTTTGTACCATCTTCAATTCTCGAGCTGTCGCATTCATTTGTTCAATGAAACGTTCGAAGGAAAGCTGGGCATCGAGGTTGGCTTCTGGTTGGGCGAATTTTCTTCCGAAGTACTCTGCCAAAGCAACTGATGCGTCGTTGCCAGAAGGCAACATCAGTCCATACATCAACTCGCCCACTTTCAAACTCTCGCCCGCTCGAACTCCAGCGGTTGAGCCAATCGTATCATCGGCTCGCTTGGAAAAAGTTACAACCTCATCCAAAACTTCTGGTCTCGCCGCCGCCATCTTCAATACAACGTAAGCGGTCATGATTTTGGTCGTGCTGGCGATATGCATGGGCTCTTCCGACTTGACGGAAGCAACAGGTGTACCGCTCGCTCGATCGACAATGGTCCATGCAGTACAAGTCACCTGAGGTGGTCCGAATGGATCATCCAGCGGTTTTCGTTCCAGCTTTTCTGAGTTGATGACGTCCGGTGCTGGAAGTGGCTTTTCTTGATCGATCAAGGTGCCTAGGGATTTCCAGGTTGCGTCGTCCACAATACCGGTCACTTCAAGTTGCGATTGTTTTTGAAATGCTTTAACAGCGGCTTCGGTGGCTGGCCCAAAGTCGCCGTCAACGGATAGATTGCCTGGCGGTACAAGCCTAGCCTTGAGCGTCCGCTGGAGTGCTTCGACCATGTCACCGGTCGCTCCAGTCCGCATGGATTTCGTCTCCGCAACGACCGGATTGCTGTCGGTGGTCTTCGGAGCCAACAAATCGTAGACAGACTTCGCAATGTCAGCGCTCAATTTGTTTCCGGCATTGTCATCGGTCCATCGAATGTCTTTGTTGTTGTCGGTCAAAACACACAACGCTATGGTGCATCCCGGTCCCATGATCAAGCCAGCATCGGTGCGAACTCGCGTTACCGAACCGGTCTTGTGCGCAACCTTGACTTTCGGTGGCAACAGCAAGGGAAACCGAGACTTGTCATCGCAGTTTACCAAGTGGTCGATCATCGCCGCGGTCGACTCTGGGCTGGCCAATTCACCTCGCTTCAGGCGGGTTAACAAATTCACCATATCGATCGCGGTGGTACTACCAAGCCCATATTTCTCGCTGCGTTCCGGAGCAATGGAAACGTCTCGACGAAACACCTTTGAATGGAGTTGCGTCTCTGGATACCCCAACTCCTTCATGGCTGCAGAGGTCGCTGGCAAGCCGATCGCATCAGCAACCAAGTTCGTCGCCGTATTATCCGAATAGACAATCATTAATCGGATCGCGTCTCGTAATGAAATCGTCGTTCCTGGCGAAAAGTGAATCGTAAGCACTCCGGATCCTTGGACCATGTCATCCTTCTTGATTTCGATCAGTTGATCGAGTTTGACTTTGCCGGCTGCAGCTTGCCGATATGCTTCAACCATCACGGGCAGTTTGATCAAACTCGCCGTCGGCATAACGACGTCACCTCGAATCGACCAATGCGTATTGCTTTCGAAATGGTAGAGTGCCACCGCCGTATCACCTTGGTATCCCTTGAGAAGTGGCTCAACCGCATTCGCAATCGAACTTGAAAGCGTCGACTGTGCAGTTGCTGGCGTCGAAACACTCTGGCTGGCTATCAGCAAAAGCAAGAAATAGCCAAGCACGATTCGATTCGAACTAACCAAGCGCAATAGTCTCATCAACGAACTCCGAAAAAGGACGGCCATGTTTTCTCGCGATTGCGAAATCCATGATGGATGTACGCTGGAGAAATCGACAGATGGATTGTAGCTGGTTGCGATCTAACGTTCCATGAACTTCTGCCAAACCTCTTTTGGAAACTTCTCAATCGAATAGCGAACCATCGTTCGCGGCATCGTCTTGGAGTATCGTTCCGGGAAGTCGACTAGCAGTTTCTCGTCAAACGGACTGCAACGCCAAAATCACTGGATCAAGACGCATGTCACTAAACGCCCGTACACATTTTCGTTGACCGGGAACGATGACACCGAGAAATGGGTCGACACCGAGAAATGGGTCGACACCGAGAAATGGGTCGCTGTCCTCCAAAGCCCCCAGGATAGCATTGAAAGAATCCTGCGAGGGCAACTGTCTTTGTAACTAGACCTGCGCGATGTTGATATAAGCGTGCACGTGTGGAGCGCCTCGGAAGTGAACGACGGTGCTTGGCCCCTCGATCCGCCAAATGTCCCATATCTTGTCCTTGCCAAGGTCCTCTTGTTGGTAGAAGGCAAAACGCAATTGGTCTATTCCGCCCGTTGCATCGATCAGCTTCATCGCCTCAGCGCCGTCCTCCTTTCGATAGGGGGCCAGCAGTGTCGTCAGGCAATCCTTGACGATCCGTTTTTGGTCGTCATTCATGGCGGAAACGGCTAACCCAGCGAACTTACCTTTTTCGCCTTGAATTCGAATATCGGTCTCCTTGGGTGCAGCCGAACTTACCAAAGCCTGTTTTGCCTGGTCCGTGTCCAATGCCGCAAAGACTTCGTTTACTTTTTGCGTCTGATAGTAAAAAATGTTGGCCGACGCGCTGGACTCGTCTCCGTGTCCATACACCATACCGCCCCCAAAAGCAGTTTTGGGTGACGAGTCTCCGTCGGCTCTTAATGTCAAATGCCGACCGGTAAGCAGCCACTGGAAATCTCCCGCCATTGGGTCCCCAAATACCGCCACGCTATAGGCGCTCAACCCGCCATCGTCGTCATCCATTTGACGTTGCAATCGCTCGTAGCCTTCTTCGCTCGTAACTGCCTTCGCAATTTTCTCGATAAGACCGCGTTGGCTAGCAGTATAGAAATCGCTACCGATGAGTGGCTTGGTCACGTGCCAGTTCGCGTTGACTTTGCTACGCAATGGGTCCGCGAATGGACGGCAAATCTCCGCCTTTTGTTGTTCGGAAAGGCTCGCGTGAAACTCGCCGACCAATGTCTCCGCTTGGTGCACAATGGCTGGTCCGCCATGAACCATTCTTGTCGCGATCGGAAGCACCGCGATACTCGCTGCGGCATGAAGAAAATTTCTCCTTGCCATCGAGTTCTTAAGTAAAGCATCCTTGGAAGTGGAGTTGCAATCAGAGCATTTTTTCAAAGTCATAATTATCGCCTTTTGGAGTTTGAACCACGAATAGACGGAGCCAGCGTGGCAGGAGGGAGTTGAATCGATTCCGGGCGAAGGAAGAAACGTTTACAATATCCTACACTTTTTGCGAGCCCGACGCACGAGTTCCGAGATGTTTTCCAGAGGTCGGTCGGTGCGGAACGCTTGCAAATATTCAACGCCTTGATTCTCGGTCTGAGAATCCATTGATTATTTCTCGTTCGGATTAAGGAAACATCGCTTTAAGTGCTTCGCCCGTGTAGGAGCGCAGACGCGTGCTGGTCGTCAATGTTTCGGCCACCAACAACTCACTCGCAGCGATCTTTTTTGATGCCTTCTTGGCTGGCTTTTTAGAAGCCGCCGTCACGATCGGAATTGCATAGCTCACGTCGTTGGCGTACCGAACCAGCGATTCAGCAGGACCAGCGAAAACGACTTGACCCCCGTCCTTGCCCGCTTCGGGACCCATATCGATGACCCAGTCCGCGCACTTGATCACGTCGAGGTTGTGTTCAATGACAACCACACTGTTGCCGTTGTCTGCCAAGGCATTCAAGACTTGCATCAGTTTGCGTATGTCCTCAAAATGCAAACCTGTTGTGGGCTCATCCAGCAAGTACAAAGTGTCACCCGTGGCAGGTCGACAGAGTTCGGCTGCAAGTTTCACTCGCTGTGCCTCGCCGCCGCTCAGTGTCGGTGCGCTTTGTCCGAGCGCCAAGTAATCTAATCCCACATCGCACAGTGTCTTTAGCATCCCGTGGATCTTCGGCAACTCACTCGTTACATCTCGGGCCTCACCGATCGACATGGTCAAAAAATCGCTAATCGATTTGCCTCGGAACTTAACCATCAACACTTCTTCCGAATACCGCTTTCCGTGGCACGCATCGCACTCGATCCAGACATCCGGCAGGAAGTGCATTTGGATGCGTATCTGTCCGTTGCCTTCGCATTTTTCGCAACGGCCACCGGCCACATTGAAACTGAAATGCCCCGCGTGCAACCCGCGAAGTTTAGCCTCTGGCATCTTGGCAAACAGTTGCCGAATGTGCTCAAAGATTCCCGTATAGGTCGCCGGATTGCTTGACGGTGAATTGCCCAAAGGAGATTGGTCGACTCGCAATACTTTGTTGATGTTCTTGGTGCCGTCGATTCCGTCATGCGGTCCGGCGTGCAAATCGGCTCGATGCAACGAGCGAGCTAACGCAGGGTAGAGAATACCATTGATGAGGCTGCTCTTGCCACTGCCGCTAGGGCCTGTAACCGCCGTAAAACATCCCAGAGGAATATGGACGGTAAGGTTTCGAAGTGTGTTCGCGCGGGCTCCGTTGATACTCAACCAACCCTTGGGCGGATCGACCAGCTCTGACCAATCGTTGCAAGAAGCTGAGATGTTTGAGGGAACGTTGATGCGGCGTTGAATCGGTACCTCAATCCCTTTGGTACCGCTGATAAAGGGGCCGGTGATCGAAGTCTTTTGCTTGGCGATCTGCTTGGGTGTTCCTTGAGCCACGACGGTGCCTCCCAGCGGCCCGGAGCCAGGTCCGAAATCGCAAAGTTGGTCGCTGCTGGCAATCACATCACGATCGTGCTCGACCACGAGCAGCGTATTGCCAAGGTCTCGCAATCGATGCATGGCTCGAATGAGTCGGTCGTTGTCCCGCGGGTGCAAACCGATCGTGGGTTCATCGAGGACATACAAAACGCCACAGAGCCCGCTACCGAGTTGACTGGCCAATCGAATGCGTTGTGCCTCGCCGCCCGACAAGGTGTTGGCAGGACGGTCGAGTGTGAGATATTCCAAACCCACCTCCGCTAGGAACTCCAATCGTTGCGTGATTTCGCGTTGCAGCTCGCCCGCGATCTTCTTTTCTCGCCGGTCCAGTGTCCACGTCTTCGTTTCAGCCAACAGCTCCCCGATCGGCATACGACCAATGTCTGCTATAGTAAATGTTCGAAAGCGAGCGTGCGCCGCCTCGGCCCGGACTCTCGCACCACCGCACGAGGTACAAGGCACTTCTGCCAGGAAACGCGATAGTCGCATTCGCAAACCGATGTTTGAATTCGATGCCAGCTCCAGCGCTGGAAACACGCCTCGATAGTAGAACGTCATCGCAATCGTGCGGTCCACTTTGACTGCCGATTGAGGCGCGTCGCAATCCGATCCGAAAACAACGATTTCGCGCTCAGGCAACCCGTGGAATAGGATCGAGCGCTGACCTATGGGTAGTTGAGACACGGGTCGGTTCAGCGAGATGCCGGTCTCACGACAAAATGCGCGGAGCATACCGCGAGCGAGCGGATTTCCGAGATCGGGCCAAAGCAACATGGCCCCATCCTCGAGCGAACGGTTTTCGTCGACAGAGGCTGCTGGATCGGTACCGATTTGAGTTCCCAGTCCGCTGCAACTGGGGCACCAACCGACTGCGGTATTGAACGAAAAGCTGTGCGGCGTTAACGGCTGAAAAGAAAGTCCACACGGTGCACAAGCTAATTGCAAAGAAAACGTGTGAGTCTCCCAATGCACTTCCGAGCGTTCGTCGTCCACGATGGCCAGTTGGATGACTCCGTTACCCATGGTCAATGCAGTCGACACGCTATCGCTTAATCGTTTGCGATCTTTGCCATCCAATCGAATTCGATCGACCACCAATTGCAACTCGTACCGACTCTTCTTTTGCAGCGACGGCAACAGATTGATCTCGTGAGTCTTGCCATTGATGCGGATACGAACAAAACCATCTTGTTGGAGATCGGCCAGAAACTGCTCCGGTGTTTGGTTCGCATTCGGTGTGAGGGGTGCCAAAAGCAACGCTCTTGTTCCCGCGGGCGTTGCGAGCGCCATCAATCGATCGACGATTTGATCACTCGTTTGGGTGCTCACGGGTTGATCGCAGCGCGTGCAATGCATTTGACCCAAGCGTGCGAAAAGGACTCGGAAGTAATCGTAGACCTCAGTCACGGTTCCAACGGTACTGCGAGGCGTATGCGAGAGATTGCGTTGTTCGATGGCAACCGAGGGGCTCAAGCCGTCGACGCGTTCCACAACTGGCTTGGGCATCTGACCGACGAACTGTCTGACGTAGGGACTCAAGCTTTCGACGAATCGACGTTGTCCTTCGGCATAGATGGTATCCATGGCCATAGAAGTCTTGCCGCTCCCGCTTTGACCACAGAAGACCGTCATTTGGTTTCGAGGCAGCGTTAAGTCGATATTCTTGAGATTGTGCTGCTGAGCACCGACCACTTGAATGTCTTGCAGAGCGAGGCTTTCGCTGGCTTTTTTCTTAGCCTTGACCGGAGGTGTGGTCGCTTTGCTTTTGCTTTTGGAATCGGATCTGGCATGCGTTTCAAAGTACTTTTTGAGTGCGACGCCGGTGTGCGATTTTTTATGTTTGGCGATCGCTTCAGGGGTGCCCTCGCACAGGACCGTGCCACCACCATCGCCCCCTTCGGGCCCCATATCGATGACCCAATCGGCAGCTTGGATCAAGTCCAAGTTATGCTCAATCACGACCACCGTGTTTCCAAGATCGACGAGGCTTTGAAGTACTTTTAAAAGCAAGTCAATATCGTAAAAATGCAAACCGGTGGTTGGCTCATCGAGCACATAGAGGGTTCGACCCGTAGCGCGGCGGCTCAATTCTCGAGAGAGTTTGATGCGTTGAGCCTCACCGCCTGATAGCGTTGGCGAGGGCTGGCCTAATTTCAAATAGTCGAGTCCGACGTCATGCAGCGTTTGGAGCTTTTCATAGATCTTGGGAAAGGCGGAGAAGTGCTCTAACGCTTGTTGGACATCCAGGTCTAGGCAGTCGGCAATCGATTTGCCCTTGAATTCGACTTGCAAGGTTGGGCGGCTGTAGCGTTTGCCTTCACAGATCGCGCAAGGGACCCATAGGTCAGCCAGAAACTACATGTCGAGCCGGTTGGCACCATGGCCATCGCAAGCGGAACATCTTCCTTGTTCGGTATTGAAGCTGAAGGTGCTAGGTGTGAAACCGCGTCGCTTGGATTCGGGCAGCTCGGCGAACAAATCTCGAATGTTGTCAAACAGTTTGACGTAAGTGGCGGGGTTGCTGCGAGGAGTGCGACCGATCGGGCTTTGGTCGA
>Ga0105045_10002616_pt1 | contig 15257 bp, 11 predicted proteins | sample MAT02_FD_78089 | JGI IMG/M metagenome (GOLD analysis project Ga0105045, IMG submission 78089) | Freshwater microbial communities from Lake Fryxell liftoff mats and glacier meltwater in Antarctica - MAT-02 (megahit assembly) | ecosystem: Environmental > Aquatic > Freshwater > Ice > Liftoff...
GTGCAAAGTCTGTGACTTTCGGCGGTCGTGGTGCGCAGTCCGCAGACGCGCACCCCACGGCGAAGCGAAACAGGATGATCGCTTACCCACACGGTCCATTGATCTTAACCGCAATTGAGCCATGAAAAAACGGTGTTACTCTTGTTGAGCACCATGTGCACAACAAAAAACGCCCACAGTTACGAGGGAACCGGGTTTGTTGAATTACCAATTGGCGGTGATTTTTTTGGGATAGCAAATGGTGCGCCGTTCGGCAATCGCTGCGTCAGGAATGCAATGTTACCAATCCTAGCGTAACTTGCGGTAAAAAGCTGATTTATGGTTGACACTGCCACGCAAACTGGTCTGGAAACACTTACCGCCGAGGCGATTGCCCTCTTAAAAAGCCTGATCCAAACTCCTTCATTCAGCCGGGAAGAGGACAAGACCGCCGATCTGATCGGTAACTATCTAAAAACCAAACATATCCAGATTCACCGCAAGGGCAATAATGTCTGGGCTTTCAGTGCCCACTTCGACCCGGCCAAACCGGTGCTACTGCTCAACTCGCACCATGACACCGTGCGCCCCAACCAAGGTTATACTCGCGATCCATTCGCGGCCACGGTGGTGGGCGATCAGCTTTTTGGCCTTGGTAGCAACGATGCCGGCGGGTGTTTGGTGTCGCTCATCGCCACTTTTATCCACTATAACGAATTGGCTCAACAAGCTGCCACCGCTTTGGCCTTTAACTTGGTGCTGGCCGCTACGGCTGAAGAAGAAATCAGCGGGCCGGGGGGAGTGGAGTCTATCCTGGCCGATCTGGGCCGGATCGAGCTGGCCATTGTGGGCGAACCGACCCAGACCCAACTGGCCGTGGCGGAAAAGGGCCTTATGGTGATCGACTGCACCGCCCAGGGCCGCGCTGGCCACGCCGCCCGCAATGAAGGGGAAAACGCCATTTACAAAGCCTTGGCCGATATTGAGTGGTTCCGCCACTACCAATTCCCCGAGGTATCGGACATGCTGGGCCCAGTCAAAATGACAGTGACCGTTATCAATGCTGGATCGCAGCACAACGTAGTGCCCGACACCTGCACTTTTGCGGTCGATATCCGCACCACCGATGTGTACCGGAACGCCGAAGTGCTGGACATCATCCGCCAACACGTCAGTTGCGAGGTCAGGGAACGCTCGTTCCGGCTCAACGCGTCCAGCATTCCGTCCTTGCACCCGATTGTGCTGCGCGGCCAAGCGCTGGGGCGCACCTGCTATGCGTCGCCCACCACTTCCGACCAAGCGCTGATGCCGTTTACCTCGATCAAGATTGGCCCGGGCGATTCGGCCCGGTCGCATACCGCCGATGAGTACATTTACCTGAGCGAAATCCGGCAAGGCATTGAATTTTACGTGCAATTGTTGGACGGACTGGTGATTTGAGGGGGACAGTCACCCTGCTGAACTAAAATTCGCTATCTTTGATTTGCCAATTTGCCAAACCAATACCCAATGGCCGAATCGAACGTCATAGAGAACAGCAATTTCGTGGCCGTTGTGGCTGGCGAACCACCGGGCCGGCCCGAGCTGGCCGCTTTTGACGATTTGCCGCTGGGGGTGGTGCTGAGCGAATTGGGCCAACCCTTCCGGTTTGTGTACGTGAACCCGGAGTTTTGCCGCCTCACCGGCTACGCGCAAGCCGACCTGATCAATAATCCCGACGTAGTTCACCGACTGGCCCTGACCAAACCAGTGGCCCTAGCTGGGGCGTTGCCCAAAGCGGCGGCCTTCGATCTTTCGCTGCGCCACCAATCGGGCCAGTCGCTTTATGTCAACCTTAAATCGGGCTACTGCCAAGTGGCGGGCAAGCGTTATTTGGCCGCCTATTACACCGACGTGAGCGACCGGGTGCGGGCCGTCCGCCATTTGGTGCAGTGCGAAGAGGTGCTGCGCGAAACCCAAGCTGCGGCCAAAGTGGGCAGCATCGATATGGATTTCACCAATGGCCGCCTCATTTGGTCGGATGAAACGTTCCGCATCTTCGGCCTGCCCCCCAACAGTAAAATCCCCAGCAGCAAGCTGTTTTTTGAGTGTATCCACCCTGACGATGCCGCGAACGTGTTCCGCAAGATTGATTTGGCCATTGCCAACCAGGCCCATTTGAGCCTCGATTACCGGATCATCCAACCCTATACCCAGCAGGTGTGCCGCCTCAAGATCGAGGCCCGCTACGTGGCCCCGCCCCAAGGCCAAGAGCCCAGCCAGCGTTTTATGGGCACGGTACGGCAAATGGAGGTCAAAGAGGGCAATTTTGAGGCTGAAACCGAGCTGCGGCGGGCCCAAAACCTGCTCAATGGCACCCGGGAGGCCATTCTGGCGATCAATGCGTTCAGTACCGAAATCGTGTTGTGGAACAAAGGGGCCGAGGATTTGTACGGGCCCACCGCCGAAGAAGCCTTGGGCCGGCGGCTCAACGATGTGATCCCGACTTCCTACGGCGACGGTCTGACCTTTGACAAATTTTACGAAAACCTGATGCTCCACCAGTATTGGAAAGGGGATCTGCGGCAAAAAAACCGCGAAGGAAAGCCCGTGATCATCGATGCCACGTTTCGGGTAGTGAGTGACAGCGCGAGCATGGTGCCCGATGTGCTCATTTTTAATACCGAAAAGATCAATGACAGCAACTATGAAAAGCAGGCCAATGAACTGGCCCAAACGCTTAACTTGATCTTTGGCAACATTCCCGGCTGGGTGATTTTGATTGGGTTAAAGATGGAAATTTTTGGTTGCAATGACAATTTTGCCCAAGCTATGGGTGAAAACAACAAGGATTTTTTCACCGGTAAACTGCTCAACAGCCTGCCCATGGCGCGCAACTATTTGCGCAAACTGGAGGAGAGTGCCCAGCAGGTCATTGACGAAGATGTGGCCCTCACCCGCCTCAGCGAGACCATTACTACTCGCACCGGCCAAACCTTTTTTTTGGAAACCAGTATAGTACCCTTGCGGGCCAAGGGCGGCAGCATCCAGGGCGTGCTGTTCACCGCCGATGACATCACCGAAAAACGGCTGGTCGAGGAGCAACTGCGCGTCACTGAACGCGAGCAGGAACGGATGCAGTCGCTGGCCATTGTCCAAGGCCAAGAAGAAGAACGCAAGCGGGTATCGATGGAACTCCACGACGGGGTGGGCCAGATCCTGACGGCCATGCAAATGAAAGTCGATTTCCTCAAAAACAGTCGCGACGACCACGATCAACCCCGAAACCAAGCATTTAGCGAAGCTGTCAGTTTGGTGAACAATGCCCGACAGGAAGTCCGCCGGATATCCTATAACCTGATGCCCAGCATATTGAGTGATTTTGGTTTGGAAGAGGCCCTGGGTAACTTGTGCAAGAGCATTGAAAACAGCAGCGAGTTGGACGTAGATGCGTTCATCGACATTGCGGGCCGCCGTTTCCCCGAGCCAGTAGAAATTGCCGTTTTCCGCATTGCCCAAGAAGCCATGAACAACGCTTGCAAATATAGCCAAGCCCGTTACCTGATGCTGGAACTGTCTGCCTTGGGCAACCAGTTGCAACTCATCGTGGAAGACAATGGAAAGGGCTTTGACCCCGAAAAAATTAGCCGGGGCAATGGCTTGGCCAACCTCACCCAGCGCGCCCGCCTGCTCAATGGCCATTTGGAAATTGACACCGCCCCCGGTCGGGGTACGCGGGTAAAAGCCATTTTGCCGGTCTGATACGCACGGATAATACCACCTTGCTTCGCCCGTATTTACCGTTTGGTCATAAAATAAATTTCTACTACCCCACTGTCTTTTGCGATGCTGCCAATTTTGATTGAATGTGTACCGAATTTTTCGGAAGGTCGCGACAATGTCATTATCCAAAAAATTGCGGCGGCAATGGCGGCGGTGCCCGGGGTGGCCCTGATCGAGGTAGATCCCGGCCCGGATGCCAACCGCACCGTCATGACCTTGGCCGGGCCGCCCGAGGCCGTTTGCGAAGCCGCGTTCCGGGGCATAGAGCAGGCGGCTGGACTGATCGATATGCGCCACCACCGGGGAGCGCACCCCCGGATCGGGGCCACCGATGTGTGCCCGCTCATCCCCCTGCAAGGCATAACCATGGCCCAAACGGTAGTGTTTGCCCACCAATTGGCCCAAAGGGTTGGCCAAGACCTCGATATCCCAGTCTATTGCTACGAATATGCCGCCCTAACGTCCGAACGGCGTAATTTGGCCCAAGTCCGGGCAGGTGAATATGAGGGATTGGCCAAAAAAATCAGTCATTCCCCACCCGATTTTGGGCCCGCTGTTTTCCACGCCCGTGCCGGGGCCGCGATCATCGGTGCCCGCGATCTTTTAGTGGCTTGGAACTGTAATTTGTCCACCACCGACGTAAAAATCGCCAAAGCCATTGCGGCCCAAGTGCGCGAAAGTGGCCGCCAGATCACCTTGCCCGATGGCTCAACCCGCCACGAACCGGGCCATTTGCGAGCAGTGAAGGCCATTGGTTGGTTAATGCCCGCCTACGGTTGCGCGCAAGTGTCAACCAACTTGACCAACTTGACGGCTACCTCCCTGCACGAAGCTTACGAGACCATCTGCCAAGTGGCCGCCAACCACGGAACCCAAGTCACCGGATCTGAACTGATCGGGTTGGTGCCCCGTCAAGCGCTCCTTGCCGCTGGGCAGCACTTTTGGGCCAAGTCGGGCGGCGATCCCAGCGAGCCAATGGAGGTTGAACTCATTGCGGCCGCAGTTGCCGGCTTGGGCTTGGCCTCGCTGCGCCCGTTCATCCCCACCCAAAAAGTGATTGAGTATGCCTTGCATGGGCATCGTTGACGGGTACATTCGCACTTATGCGATAGTTCGATTTGAATTTGTATGCTTTAATAATCAATGGATTAATTTTATTTTTGTCAATAAGTAACCTTTACAATCCTACTTTTTACCTATTTGTTATCAATAAATACCAATGCTATTTGACCTTTGGCGCAATTTCGCATTCCTGCGAATTAACTGGCAACTTTGCATTCCTGCAATGCCACTATTTGAATTTTTATGCTTTAATAATCAAAGGATTAATTTTATTTTTGTCAATAGGCAACCTTTACAATCCTACTTTTTACCTATTTGTTCTCAATAAATACCAATGCTATTTGACCTTTTGCGCAATTTTGCATGAATGCGAAAGTACCGGTACATTCGCATTCATGCGAATTAACTGGCAACTTCACATTCATGCGATGCACCAATCAATCTGCCCGGCGGCTTTTTTAGTTGCCAAATTTGTTGTACTTTTCCCGGCACAATCCCCAGCCGTACCAGCTTGGGATGGACTACACTAAAACAATGCGTATGCGATCACCATTTTTATTGGTCGGAGCGTGGCCACTGGCCTGTCTGACTGCCCTGGCCCTCCTCGTGGGTGGGTGCGTGTCGCTGCCCAATCTACAGGGCTTTGCCGACGAAACCTCCCGGATGAGCTTGGCCATCCAAAAGGGCTATGTGCAAGGGGAATCGGCCTTGGCCCGGGTGGACACGGCGCGGGCCCGCAAGCTCAAACGGGTGTGGAAACCCACCCAAGATGCGCTCACGGCCCTGGTGGCCTATTCCGATGCGCTGGCCAGCCTGTCCAACAAGGCCAACGACAATGCCAAAGGAGCCGCGGCCTTTGCGGGCAAGTTCCAAAAAGTGACGGGCTACTTGCAGGGCGTTTTGCCGCTCTCGGGCATTGGCTCGGGCGAGGTGAGCAGACTCGTGGAGATTGCGGCCCGCCAACTCATCTTGATCAAGGCCCAAAAAACGCTCAGTGCGGCGGTGCGCGAGTCACAGCCCGTGATGGAACAGATCGTCAAGATCATTGACCTCAACTTGGCCGAACTGGCCGTGATCCACAGCGAAGTGATGGAACAGCAGATCAGCCGGAACTGGCTCAAATATTCGGGCATTTCGGCCGTTTACGAAGCCAAAATGGATGAAAACAAAAAAGGGCTGAATGAACTGGCGGCGATTGCCAAGTACCGGTCCCAGCGCAAACGGGCCTTCTTGGAAGAAATTGAGCTAATGGCCGGCCCAGACAGCACTTTGACCAAACGGCTCGAAGATCGGGAGCGCCTGCTGACCGCCCAAACCCGCACGGCCGATGAGGCCATCAAAGGTTTTGACGGAGCGTACAAGGATTACCAGAAAATCAACACCGACCTCACCGACCAAATGACCCAAGGTCGGGCCTTGGTGGACAATGGCCGGCTGGCGCTCGGCGCGTGGATCCGTACCCACGATGGCCTGAGTGAATCGCTCTCGATGCGCCAATCGTTCAGTTTGCGCGAACTGGCCACGGTGGTACAGGGCATTGAGCAGGTATATGAATTTTACAACCAAGGGCCAGCCCCGGCCAGGCCCACCAACATTGCCCGATAACTATGGAAATTAAATGGACCGAACTGTCATCCCTGAACGACTGGGCCCTGACACTCAAAAGAATGCTGGGCGAAGCCGAAAAAGCCATCAAAGCTGATGATCGCACCGCCAAGGAGAACACCAAAAAACTGCTGCTCGAGTTTTCGCGGCGGGCCCCATTCAAGCTCCGCGAAACGGCCGTGAATGCCAGCATCGACCTTTCCAATAGTATTATTGACGATGCTATTGAGGCCATCGCCGGGCGCAACGAGGAGCTGCTCAAACTTGTGGGCGAGATCAAGGACACCACCAGCGACGTAAAAAATGCCGAAGAGCTGATCAGCTTTCAGGTCAAACGGATCATGGAAGGCTTGGACTACATGGGCAAAACGGTGGTGATCCTGCAAGAAGTCCAGAAAGATTTGGGGGACAAAAATGCCGATCTTTCCAACAAGGTGAAAAGTGTGCTCGATTCGGTGCAACAATTGCACACCGTGGCCAAGAGCTTCAAAGCCGAGGTAGTGAACGCCAAACCAGCCTGACCCAGTGAAAATTGGCCTGATTTCCGACACCCACAGCTACTTGGATCCCACGGTGTTGTCCTATTTTTCCGAGTGCGATGAAATTTGGCACGCTGGCGATATTGGCAACTTGGCGGTCAGTGATGAGTTGGCTGCGGCCAAGCCTTTCCGCGCCGTCTGGGGCAATATTGATGGGCGGGAAGCCCGGCAACTGTACCCCGAAAATCAAGTGTTTGAGGTGGCGGGCCTCAAAGTTTGGATGACCCACATTGGGGGCTACCCACCCCGTTACAGCCCGAAAATAAAGCCCCAACTGGCCCGGATCAAGCCCGATCTGTTCATTTGTGGCCATTCGCACATCCTCAAGGTCGTGGCCGATCCGATTTATCCCTTGCTCCACCTCAATCCCGGGGCGGCGGGCCGCGAAGGGTTCCAACTGGTGCGCACCCTGATCCGCTTTGAGATCGGCAACGAAGGCCAAGGCTATGCCCGCCTCCGCAACCTGCAAGTGATCGAACTGGGCAAAAGGGGATAACCCCCAACCGGCCGGTCTTGGCTAATCGCTGCTGCTGCAACTACTGCAACTACTGCTGCAACTGCTGCCACTGTCCGAACTGCCACTATCGGAACTGCCACTGTCATAGCTGGAACTGTCATTCGCACTGCTGTCATCCGGCGAATAGTCGTCCGAATAGCCATCATCGTCCAGATCGGTATCCGCGTCCAGTTCGTTGTCATCCTCGGTTGCGCGATTCATCACGTACATAGTGCTGGCGGCATTGACCAGCCCATCGTCCCCCGAGTTTTGGTGGAGCCGGGACTCATTGGTCGTGCGCTTCGGGCCCCTTGTTTTTTTCCGCTTTTTACGGTTGGCCGTGCGGATGGATTGTCGCACAAAATAGACGGCAAAAGCCACCAAAGCCAGTCCGCCAATCGCAATCAGGTAGCCCGCGAGGCTGTCATCTGCTTGCACAAACAGCAAAGCCACCAACACCAGACCAACCAATGAAGCCCGTTTCCTGGCCACTGAACCAGGCTTGGGCCAGATCCAGTGGGTTTGGCGATCCACCAGTACCTGATCGCGGGCGGGCAGCCGGGTGCCGCTGGCGGGCCAAATATCGGCAGGCGGCTCCTGCCCAAATTGGTCACGGTAGAGCTGGAGGGTAACTTCATAGATCGATCGATGGTGTTGGTTTTCGTGCTGGCCACCCTTGGTAGGCGCGTGGTGCAGCTCCCGCCCGAGGGTGTCGCGGCAAAAAGTGCCCCAGTAAGCCTTGGTGTAGGTAAGGTGCAAGTGCCAAGCCGCATCTACCGGGTGGGAGGGACTGGCCCCGGTGGGCGAAATACAAGACAGAAAAACAAATTTTTTATACTCGGCCACTACCCGCAGGGCATAGGCGGGCGTCCAGCCGTTTTCTTGGGCCAGCCGTTTGGAAAAGGGTTGGGCAATATTGGCTTCATCGAGCGGAAACTGCTGGATCTTGCCCCAAAGTACTTGTGCTTCGGTGTTCATCGGGAAAGGAGTTTAGTGTTCCTAAATGTACGAAAACCAATGGTAAATGAGGGCTACGGCACCAAAAACTGCAAATACTAACCTTGGGGACCATTTGCTGCCACTAAATAGTTAAAAAATATACTTGCAACCTGTTGACAAGCAAAAAATTGTTTTTTGGTGCGACAGCCCCAACTATTTGAGGGGTTGGAAAGGTAGTTATTGTGCTATTTACCTTTACTAAACCTGCGAGGTTTGGTAATAGTAAGCACTCAAGCATGTTAACTAATTAATAGTCCAATTATTATAAAAAAATTAGCCCCGCTTAGCCAAAAGTAAAAAAACTACTTGGCCATCAATGAGTGGTTATTTTGGTGCGGAGTCCCTCTTATTGCACCCGCTCGCACCGGCCAACCCAACAGCTAGGGGGCCAGAAAAAGGAAAATGAGGGGGAAGATCAGGCCCAGGGCCATCAGCTTCCAGCCACGCTGCCGGAAACCGAGCCGCCCACTGGTAATAAATGTGCCGGTGAGGGCAATGGTGAGCATGGCCAACCCAAAAATATCGGAATACCAAATCCAGTAGCCATTGGTGGTGACGTGCAAAAAAGACATCTGGCCCAGTATTGGCCGTTTGCGGTAGGCTTCGCGCTTGCCCTTGCCCGTTTTGAGGTCCAGCTCGATCATATCATTGTGGTAGTTGATGCGCAACTGGTCGCCATTGAGGCGGAACCCGCGAAGATCTTTGCTCAATTGCCATTTTTCCGAGATCTGGGCCACCAGCGCATCGTCAACAGCCACTCCCTCGGCAATCGGGTAAGTGATGTCCTCCGATTCGTAGGTGTAGCGCATGGGCTGCCACACTTCGCGGTGGTTGAGTGCGATCCCCGAAATGGAGAAAGACAAGATAAGACCCAAGTAGAAATAGGCCAAGTCGCGGTGGGTATTCCGGGCAGTCAAGTTCATCAATCAAGTAAAATTAGAATGGGCAAAACAATTTTGTAAGCGTATCAAAAAAAACCTCGCCCAACGAGTGGGGCAAGGTTTTTTGGGAAAGCGGGCGAACGATTAAATAATCACGCAGCGGTTATTTTTCCAGTCTTCTTCGACGCTCTTGAATTTCACCTCTTTTTTGACGGTTCCGTCGGCGTATTGCACGCTCACTTTGTCATTGCGGCCGGGGGTGCGCACTGCGGCCACCGGCTTGGTGATCTCCACGTTTTGGCGGGGGAGCTGGGGAACTTGGCGGCGGTTGTTGGCCGGGGTTTGCGTGCTGACGCTCTCCTCACTACCTTCTTTCTGGGCCACCATTCGCTGCCGCTCGGCCCGGCGCTGCCGTTCTTCCTGTTCGCGTTGCCGCTGGGCATCGTGCAGCACTTCCTCATTGTCCACAAACAAGAATACTTTGCTCAAGAAACCACTCGTTTGCTCGTTCAGCCCGTTTACAAAGCCCTTGAAAAGCTGAAAACCTTCAAATTTGTAGATCAACAACGGATCTTTCTGTTCCAAGGAAGCAAACTGGACTTGTTGGCGCAGGTCGTCCATTTCGCGCAGGTGCTCTTTCCAGTACTGGTCGATCAGGGCCAGCACGATGCTTTGTTCCAGGACATGGACTACCGACTTGCCGCTCGTTTCCACCGATTTGGCCAGATCGGCGATCACGTCCAGCCGTCGCCGTCCTTCGCCAAAAGGAATCACCACGTTTTTGATCACATTGCCTTGGTTGGCGTGCAGCGAGGCCAATTGTGGATAGATCACTTCGGCCAAATGCTGGTTCTTCTGATTATAATTGTCCAGCGCTTCTTCGTAGAGTGTTTCGCCCAACTTTCCGACCGTGCCCATCTTCAAGGCCGATTCGCTGATCTGGGTCGTAAACCCAAAAGTAGTAAAAGTTTTGAGCTGAAAATCATCGTACTCCTCTTTGTTGCTCTCCACGATTTCGTGCGCAACGTCGTAGAAGGTGGTCATCACGTCCAATTTGAGGCGGTCGCCGAGCAGGGCATTGCGGCGGCGGGCATACACCACTTGCCGCTGCTTGTTCATCACGTCGTCATATTCCAACAGCCGCTTGCGGGTACCGAAGTTGTTTTCCTCCACCTTTTTCTGGGCGCGCTCGAGCGAGGCCGTGATCATCGAGTGTTGGATCACTTCGCCTTCTTCCAGCCCCATCCGATCCATGATTTTGGCGATCCGTTCGGAGCCAAACAAACGCATCAGGTTGTCTTCCAAAGCCACAAAAAACTGGGAAGATCCGGGGTCACCTTGTCGGCCCGACCGCCCGCGCAACTGGCGGTCGACCCGGCGCGAATCGTGGCGTTCGGTGCCCACTATGGCCAGTCCGCCCGATCTGCGCGATTCTGGGGTGAGCTTGATGTCAGTGCCCCGACCCGCCATGTTGGTGGCAATCGTCACCGTACCGGGAACCCCGGCATTGGCCACAATATCGGCTTCGCGGGCGTGCTGTTTGGCGTTGAGCACTTGGTGCGGGATTTTTCGGATTTGCAGCATCCGGCTCAGCAACTCGGAGTTTTCGACCGAGGCCGTGCCCACTAGCACTGGCCGGCCCGCGTTCACGAGGGCTTGGATCTCTTCGGCCACGGCATTGTACTTTTCGCGGGCCGTTTTATATACTTTGTCCTCGTAATCTTTGCGGACTGCCTTCACGTTGGTGGGGATTTCCACCACATCCAATTTGTAGATGTCCCAAAATTCGCCCGCTTCGGTGCTGGCTGTACCGGTCATCCCGGCCAGTTTGTGGTACATCCGAAAGAAATTTTGCAGCGTAATGGTGGCGTAGGTTTGGGTGGCTTCCTCGATCTTGACGTTTTCCTTGGCCTCGAGTGCTTGGTGCAACCCGTCGGAAAAGCGGCGGCCATCCATGATCCGGCCCGTGTTTTCATCCACGAGCTTCACTTTGCCATCGTCCACAATGTATTCAGTATCGCGCTCAAACAAAGTGTAGGCTTTGAGCAACTGGTTGACACTGTGAATCAACTGGTTCTTGGTCGTATAATCGGTGATGAGCTGATCCTTGGCCCGGAGTTTGGCATCGGCATCCAGTTCGGGGTTGCGTTCAATGACGGCCAAATTGCTCCCCAAGTCGGGCAGAATGAAGAAACTGTTGTCTTCGCCCGATTCGGTGATCAGGTTGATGCCATTTTCGGTCAAATCCACCGAGTTGTTTTTCTCATCAATCACAAAATAAAGCGGCTTGTCGGCTTCGGGCATGGCCTTGGAATTATCCTGCAAGTAGAAGTTTTCCACTTTTTGCATTTTGGCCCGGATGCTCGGCTCGCTCAGGAACTTGATGAGCGGTTTGCTCTTGGGCAAGCCCCGGTGGGCGCGGAACAAAGCCCGCCCGCCCTCTTCGTCATTGCCGGTTTCCAGTTTCTTTTTGGCTTCGGTCAAAAAGCCGTTGACCAAGCGCTTTTGGGCCTCCACCAATTTGAGGATGCGCGGTTTCAGTTCAAAATATTGCTTTTCTTCTTCGTTGCCCTCGCCCACTGGGCCCGCAATGATGAGCGGGGTCCGGGCATCATCGATGAGCACCGAGTCCACTTCGTCCACCATGGCGTAGTGGTGTTTGCGTTGCACGAGTTCCTCGATTTCGCGCACCATGTTATCGCGCAGGTAATCGAAGCCAAATTCGTTGTTGGTTCCGTAGGTGATGTCGGCTTGGTAAGCCCGGCGGCGCATGAAGGTATTCGGCTGGTGCTTGTCAATGCAATCGACGCGCAGGCCGTGGAACTCAAAAAGTGGGCCCATCCATTCCGAATCGCGCTTGGCCAAGTAGTCATTCACCGTGACAATGTGCACCCCTTTACCGCCCAGGGCATTCAGATAGGCGGGCAACGTGGCCACCAATGTTTTGCCCTCGCCGGTGGACATTTCGGCGATTTTTCCGTCGTGCAACACGATACCACCGATCAACTGCACATTGTAATGCACCATTTCCCAAGTGATCTCGGTGCCAGCGGCCAGCCATTTGCTGGCCCACACGGCCAAATCCTCGCCGTTGGCTCTTTGTTCGATGAGCACTCCGGGCCGGGCAGCCGCAATTTCGCGATCCAGCGGGGTGGCCTTCACCACCAGTTTGCCGTTGTCTTTCCACCGCCGGGCGGTTTCGCGCACCACAGCAAAAGCTTCGGGCAAGATTTGCCGCAGCGTTTCTTCCAGTTTCTTGTCTTCCTCTTTGCCCAATTTATCGATTTGGTTGAAAAGCTTCTCCTTTTCGTTGATGTCCATCTCGGGATCAGCGGCAATCTGCTGGAGGATAGCAGCCTTTTGGGCCTCAATGTCTTGGAGCGAGGTTTTGATCGTCGCCTTGAAGAAAATGGTCTTCTCCCGGAGTTCGTCATCCGAAATGTTTCCCAGCTTGTCATATTCCACATTGATAGCGGCCACCAGCGGTTCCAGTTGCTTGAGGTCGCGCTGTGATTTGGTGCCAAATAGCTTGGCCACACCTTTGGTGATAAAGTCTATCATAAATAATGTATGGTGAATGTGGCTGGCATCAGTCCCCCAGCCCGACAAAACAATGTTGGTAAATGTTTGCCCCAAACGGACAAATCAACTAGCCACTAACCGCCCAAAGACAAAACAATGCCAACTAATGGCTAGTCTGTCAATTTGGCACAAAGGCGCGCAAAGTTACGAAAAAAAGCCAGATGTTGGGCCATTCTGCCGAAAGGGCGCGCCCCGATCAGGCAAAAGATCGGGCCATTTGGCCGGCCACTTCCCCCCCGGTGAGCGTGCCCAAGGCCACGCCCATGCCCCCCATGCGCACCCCCAACGTGACCCGGGGCGAACTGGCCCACGGCTGGACAATGGGCGTTTTGGTGGCACCAAAGGCCATGATGCCCGCCCAGCGCTGCGCCACTGCAAACGGCTGGCCCGGCAAAATGGTGTGCCGCAGCAGGTGCTCCAGTGCCGCCATGATGCGCTCGGTGGTGGCCAAGTGGGTGGTGGTTTCGCCCGCAAAGTCCAAGTTGCGGCCCCCGCCCAACAGCACCCGATCGCCCACGTTGCGGAAGTAGTAGTAGCCTTCGTCCAAGTGGAACGCGCCCCGGAATTTGAGGTGGGGCAATGGTTCGGTGATCAGCACTTGGCCCCGCCCCGGGGCAATGTCCAGCCCGGGGATGAGTTGGCTGGTGAAGGCATTGGTGCAAATCCCGACCTGTTGGGCCGCGAAACCCAGCGCTTCGCCCGTGTGGGGGTCGCGCACCTGCACCGACACCCGCTGCCCGTCGGCACTGAGCGCGGTAACTTCACAGCCGGTGAGCAGCCGGGCCCCCAGTTGTTGGACGTACTGCCACAGGGCCGCCATCATTTGGCCGGTGTTGATTTGCCCCTCCAAGGCATTTTTGATCACCGACTTGACCGATTGGTCATTAAAACCAAAAGTGGCCACCGGCTGATCCAGCACCGAAAATACCGGCTGGGCAAAAATGGGGGCCAATAGTTCATTCACCCGGTCCAGGTGGGCCAGGGCGGGCAGTTCCCGATCCGACAGCAACTCATAGCCGCCCAGTGGCTCAAACCCGATCCGGGCATCGCCCAGCCGCTGGCGCAACTGGTGCAGGCCCCGCCAGCGCTGCTCCACCAAGGCCACCACTTCGTCGGCGGGCATAACGGCCAAGTCGGCCAGCAGTTCGGTCAGGCTGCCAAAACAGGCAAACCCGGCATTTTTGGTACTGGCCCCGGTAGGCAGCAGACCCCGCTCCAGCACCAGTACCGAAGCCCCGGGCTGGGCCTCCAGCAGTGAGGCGGCGGCCGACAGCCCGACGATCCCCCCGCCAATGATGAGGTAATCGTAGTTGATGAATGATTGGGTTTCCCAGAAACTGAGCATGAGGATCAAGCGTTGTGCACCAGCAAATTAACAAAAACAATGGCGCTTTTGCCAACTTTCGTTGGTTGGCCACTGGCCCACCATTGGCCCGCTGCGTGGCTTAGCCCGGCTGCCCAATGCCATTTGGGCAGTGAACCGCCGATTTTCCCAAAAAAATGCTAATTTGGGCCACTAATCCAACCGATACTTAACCATAATGAAAATGCTAAAAGAAAAATTTGACTTGACCGGAAAAGTAGCCCTCATCACGGGGGCGAGCAAGGGCATTGGCGAGGCAATGGCCGAAATCTTTGCCGAAGCTGGGGCCAAAGTAGTGGTGAGCAGCCGCAAACAATCGGCCGTGGACGAAGTGGCCCACCAACTGATCGCCAAGGGCTACGCCGCCACTGCGGTGGCCTGCAACGTGGGGGACTTGGCCCAGCTCAAGGATCTGGTGGATGCCACGGTGGCCGCTTATGGCGGGGTCGACATCGTGGTCAACAACGCCGCCACCAATCCCGTGTTTGGGCCGGTGCTGCTCACCGAAGAGGCGGCGTTTGACAAAATCATGGATGTCAACGTGAAAGCGGCCTTCGAACTGGGCAAGCTCGTGTACCCGATCATGGCCCAGCGCGGGGGCGGCTCCATCATCAACATCAGTAGCATCGGCGGCCTCATGCCCGAGCCGGGGCTGGGCATCTACAGCGTAAGCAAGGCCGCCCTCGTGATGCTCACCAAGGTAATGGCCAAAGAATGGGGCGCGGTCGGGATCCGGGCCAATGTGATCTGCCCCGGCCTGATCCAGACCAAGTTCAGCGAAGCCCTGTGGAAAAACGAAGAAATGTTGACCAAATCGGTGCGCAAACTGCCCATTGCCCGCATCGGCCAACCGGACGACATAGCCGGGATGGCCCTCTACCTAGCCTCCGAGGCTTCGGCCTACACCACCGGGGCCGTGTTTTCGGTCGACGGTGGCTATGTGGTGTAAGGCACCCCGACCAATGGTCCGCCACTTCGGCTGGCCGCCA
>Ga0105045_10002617_pt1 | contig 15246 bp, 11 predicted proteins | sample MAT02_FD_78089 | JGI IMG/M metagenome (GOLD analysis project Ga0105045, IMG submission 78089) | Freshwater microbial communities from Lake Fryxell liftoff mats and glacier meltwater in Antarctica - MAT-02 (megahit assembly) | ecosystem: Environmental > Aquatic > Freshwater > Ice > Liftoff...
ACAGCAAAACATCCAGCACCATCGGTGGCAGCGGAACGAGAATGACCATCACGCATCCAATAATTCCCACTGGAAAAATCAGATCTTGGGTTCGATTCATGATGTTTGCGGATAAACTCATGGCGCGGAGACTAACTAGGATGCCTCCTCACCGTCCAGAGTGATTTTTTTAGATGGGGTTATCGCAAGATTCGCCAAAAATCATTCGGTTACGCAAGGTTTCGCTGCGACTATTGACAGCGACACGGCTCTTCTTCTATACCCGTCATCATCCAGAAAAATAAAACAGTAATTCACCTTTCCTCGGTGTTTCTAAACCTGAATGATCGAGCTATCTAAAGCCAAAGAAACCGTCAACGCGTATCCGATGATCTCGCCGCGGTTCTGGCACGGCATGACGTCTGCGGTTTGGTGGTCGATGCTTGCAAGAAATGGGTTTCGCGTCTCGCCAACGAAATTACCGATGGCATTCGCAGTTTGTTGCATAACGCCATTTAACGACCTCATGGCTTCCATTCAACATGTAGTACATGGGCGAGCTATTCGTAGGACGAAACTGGCAGGTCCGCCGATCTTCGTGCTTGGACATTGGCGAAGCGGGACAACGCTGATGCATGAATTCCTTCATCTGGACGACCAATTTACTTCCCCTAGCACCTACCAATGCTTCGCTCCTTGGCATTTTTTGCTAACCGAGACGTTGATGAATCGATTTGGTAATTTCTTGCTTCCCAAGAAACGGCCGATGGACAACATGAAGGTTGGCTGGCAACTGCCTCAAGAAGACGAATTCGCTTTGCTGGTCCTCGGCGCACCTACACCGTACTTTCGTGTTGCTTTTCCCAATAATCCAGTCCCTCATCTGGATTCATTAGGATCAAAGACCTTCGATTCCGAAAACCTCGAGCATTGGAGGCAGTCTATTGATTGGTTTTTTCGAGCTCTCTCCTATCACAATCCCAAGCCCTTAATTATCAAAAGCCCGCCTCACACTGGACGACTGGGCGTACTTGCCGAGATGTACCCAGAAGCGAAGTTTATCCATATGATTCGAGATCCTAGGAAACTGTATCCTTCGACAATGAAGCTCTGGAAAGTTTTGGATGAAGTCCAAGCTCTCCAGTCGTCTACCGACGCTAATCTCTTGCATCGATTCGTGATTTCATCGCTCCATCGAATGTATGATTCCTTTGAAATGGATCGGCAAACAATTGGAGATAATAGAATCATCGATGTTCGATATGAGGACTTGGTAGCACAACCTATCGAAACCTTGAAGAACATCTACACTCAGTTTCAGATCGGTGACTTTGCATCCATCGCAGATAAGATTGCCGAACGTCAGAACACTGAAAAAGACTACAGAACCAATCAGCTCGCAATGGACGCAGAAACCGAAAAAATGGTGCTTCATGAGTGGCATGACTACGCCAAGAGATATGGCTATCTCTAAAGCACGGCCCCCCATTCGGATCGATTCGCCATCCCGACTAAAACAGTCTTGCGACTCGCACAGCATCTCGGCTACGATTCCCAAAAGGGCCAAACAAACGACGAAGTTTCCTTGAAAACAGGTCAACTCTCGAAGCTTCCCTTCAATTTATTTAATCATCGTTGATGAAGGATCGCCAACGCATGTCAATCGAATCTTCTCAAAACAGGCACTCCATAGACTCGATTTTCATTTTCGTTTCTTTCGCAGCCGTCTGCATTATCCAAACCGGCTGCCTTCCATTCGAGAATCGCTGGCGTAGGTCAAGCCCTGTCGACAGCTCTCAAGAAGACGATTGGGCACCTCCCAAACTCAACTCACACTCGTCAGGCTATCGTAATCCGCAGCAGTTCCGAACGACAGCCAGTAGAAAGACACCTCGAGATAGGCCTGACAGCGATGCAAAGATCCCTCAGCTAAACGCCGACCCGATACCTGCCGCTTACAAACCACCCACTGCCGCAGAAACGCCGAAAGTTGCTCAAGCCGTCTCCTCCAATGAAAATGACAAGGCTCCCGGTCGTGCTCCTGAAACGTCTCAGAACGATCCCGAGGTAGCTTTAAACATCGTGGAAACCGAACCGAAAGATCTTGACCTCACCGGAGCAATCGCAGCATTGCCACCCAACTTGCAAGTCGTACTCAAACGACAGCTTGACGCGTTGGAGAAACGAGAGAAAGAAACTTACGCACTCACTGGAGCGACTTCAACGAACTCGTCCGAAGTTGAAAAGAAAGCAGTTGAGAAGAAAATCTCGATGCGGTTTTCCGATAGTGGGAAAGCTACCGGCAATGACAAGACGTCAACCGTCGCGACAAAAGCTACTGTTACTGAAGCTACTGTTACTGAAGCTACTGTTACTGAAGAACAGGTTATCGCAAGTCCAGTTCAACTAGCCAACGCGACGACCGTTGGCGATACAACAACCGTTTCCAATGAGGTCATCACCGCTTCTGCAACCACGATGACCGCTCCTAAAGCCGAATCCGAGCCTCCCATACCAGCGAAGTGGAACGAAGATCTTTCTGAATCGATTGCTAAATTAGAAAAATCCATCAAGGAGAATCCTTCCCCACAAGAGACGGCGCGGGTTAATCAAGAGATGACTCTTCGATTGCTTTATCTAGCCAATCGCCAACTGGAGGAAGCGATGCGGCCAATTGAAGGATTGACGGAACCCGAACGAGATTACGTCCAACACCAGGTTCAAGCGCTCTACGAAGCATCCAACCCAGATCCGATACCGGTAAAAAATCGACAGTGGTCGTTAGTGATGAATAGTCAACGCGAAGCCACCAACCAGCTAGCTGCGATTAGTAACCTCGAAGTGAAATCGGTATCCTTTTGCACCGATGTCCAAGGATACGGAGTAGTGACGAAGTTTCCAAGTAATACGTTCAAACCGGACCAAGATCTTCTACTCTATTGTGAACTCGACAATGTCGCAGCCGACGACGTCAAGGAAGGTTTCGAAACACAACTTCAAGGCAGTTACGAAATCATCGATCCCAATGGTCGCCGAATCGCTGACCAGCTATTGCCTATGGAAAAGGAGATTTGCAAAAACCATCGTCGTGATTACTTCATCGTTTACCGAATTTATACCCCCATGCAAATCGGACCAGGCAATTACCAGCTTCGATTGACCGTCGAAGATATGAAAGCCAGAAAATTTGGCCAAGCTACACTCGACTTCCAAATTCAAAAATAGGTTCTAATAGAGGTTGTTGATGCCGAGAATTAGCGAGTCGGCTTTCCACACTTCTACTTTGAAATCTATTGGTAGCTGAATGAATAACGACAAAGTGCGTTGGGGAATCCTTTCGGCGGCTTCGATCGCTCGCAAGAATTGGCGAGCTTTCTCTCAATCTCAACACTCCACGCTAGTGGCTGTCGCGTCAAGGCGATTCTCGAAAGCCCGACAGTTTGTCGACGAGTGTCACGCACAGTTTCCTATCCAACCCGAAGTCGAGGCCATTGAGGGTTACTCAGAACTGCTGGCAAGACAGGATATTGACGCTGTTTATATCCCGCTACCAACAGGTTTGCGTAAGGAGTGGATTCTCAAGGCACTTCGATCTGGAAAACACGTTCTTTCCGAAAAGCCAGTTGCAATCTCCATGACAGATATGGACGAAATAAGCCACGCAGTCCGAGTATCGGGAAAAATTTTTATGGATGGCGTGATGTTCGCTCACTCCGCAAGACTCGCAGCGATCGAGAAATCGATTCATGTAGATCGTTCTATCGGAAATGTTCGACGAGTCGTAAGTCACTTCGCATTCAAAGCCGACGACGACTTTGCAGCAACTAACATCCGAAGCCAAAGCGATACGGAACCGCTCGGATGCCTTGGCGACTTGGGTTGGTACAACGTGAGGTTTGTTTTGTCGGCTATGAATTGGGATTTACCGACTCATGTCATCGGACGAACGCTGGTCAGCTTTCCCAACGGAGCTAAATCGGAATCCATAGGCGTACCTGCAGAGTTCTCGGGAGAACTATTCTTCAATAACGGAAGAACAGCATCGATCTTCTGTTCGTTCCTAGCCGAGCTACAACAATGGTCTCATGTAAGCGGCGATCAAGGTCACCTCACCCTCGACGATTTTGTACTGCCATACTACGGAAGCCATACATCGTTCTTCACGCACACGCCTTTTTTCCACGTACGTAACTGCGACTTCCGTATGGAAGATCGGCGCAAGTCTCACACTTATGCAGAATACTCAGAAGGTCATCCAACGGCCCAAGAGGTTTTGCTATTTGATGACTTTAGCAAACTCGTTTTGAGCGGCACCCCTGAAAACCGATGGCTTGAATACTCTGAAAAAACACAGCGTGTTGTGGACGCCCTCAAGAGATCGGCAGATTCCAAAGAGGCAACGATTCGGCTGACGTAAGGGGAAAGTTATTTTTGCCCATACCAACGCGACGCGCTAGCTAGCGAAACCGCTGTAAATTCGGAATTGATTTAGTCGTGTCCCTAGCTGGCGAAGCGTGTTATCACGGATTTCATGGGTGAAGTAAAACCTGAATCGGGCGTTTAAACGCGATCTTGCCGTCGGCGTTCTCGCGATCGCTGCTTCGAGCACTCGTCACAAACGCCGCTTACAGTGAGCCGATGGCCCCGGACCCGAAACCTTTGCTGCTTGGCGATTTGTTCAAGCAGTTGCGAGATCTCATCGCTCCGAAACTCGATCAGCTTATGGCATTTTGTACAGTACAAGTGGTCGTGTTGAGGGTAACCGTAGTCATGCTCATAGACACTTCGGCCGTTGAGTTCAAAGCTTCGAAGTAGGCCCGCGTCGACGAATTCCTTAAGTGTTCGGTAGACGGTCGGCCTAGAGACGTAGTTCGGTGTCCCTTTGCGAGGTAGCTGATCCATCAACTGATCAGCGTCAAAATGCTCGTGGTGACTGAAGACTCGTCCGATCAAAAATCGTCGCTGCTCCGTGTTGCGCTGTCCGCGACTTTGAAGATACTCTTCGAATCTTGCCGTCGGCGACATCGAAACAGGCACGCTACCCAGCGAGTCGTTAGGTTCAGACGTTTCTAGGGAACTTACTTCAGCAGGCACTTTGGAGGCCATTCATGGAGGGTGAAACGATACAGGCGTTGCCAATGACGGCTACTCTCCACCATTGTAGCGGCCGTTTCCAGTAACGCCAATCAAATGATATTCCCGGTCTAAAGGCGATCGGCAGATTGAAAAGTACGGTAAGACGGGACAAATGTCTCGTCCTTTGATTCGTTCGGGACAATTGTCACAAAATACAGTAGGTATCTTACAGTCTGCCGCTCACCTAACGGTCCCAAGAAAAGATAGCTCTATTTCGGGGTTTCTCACCATGAAGCTCAACGAAAGGAACCCAGAAACTTGTCTAGGGCCGCAGACATCTTTTCTTCGGTATCGTACGTTCCAGCCGCGATTTGTCGGCGGATGTCAGCAACTTTGTCCGTTCGAATGTCGCCAAAAACCTTACTTCCTGAAAGGATGCTTTGAGCTTCGGTTGATATATCGATCTGATCCGTTGGAGAGACGATTCCCGCTGGACTTGCCGAACCTTCCAACGCATTGGAAGCGGACGCTTTAGAGCCGCCTCGAAGGGCCTCGATGGCTGCTGTAGAAAAATTGCTTGAAATCTGCATCGCTTCAATATCTCCTTGGGTGAGCACTGGAAAAATGGATTTTCCGGTGCCGAAAACGTAATAGGACGACGAAAAAATGATTTCGTTCGCAGTCCATGTCGGAGAGTAGCTGTCCGTGGCCGATCTGATGATCTGTTTCGGTATTCGACTTTGCGAAGCGGTAACAGAGCTTATCGACTCTCGCAGCTATCCTCCCTAACGTTTTTCGACTCCTTCGTTCTATAGGACCTGTTCCTATGCTACCGAAGTCCACCGAAGAAATCAGTAGGAATTCGGTAACATTTTACTTGCCACGCTGGCACGAACACTTTTCAAAAGTCACCTTAAGCAAGAGCCGTTCCAAAGCCTGCGGTGAAGAACGATTTGGCCGAACTCCACATTCCTGGCAAAATCGATCGAGGTTGGTTTCCGGGGCCGCAGCCAATGCTACTTTCCCATAATCCCTAGCACTATAGAAGATCGGCGAGTTGCGAGGCAAGATCGAAAAGTTAGTGGAACTAGGGTGACTGCATTCTGCTTTCGCTTAAGCTGAACGAGTTGCGAATCGATTGCACAAAATCTTCGTGAAAATGAGTCGCTAGCGTTCAAGACGAACCGGCATTGTTTCAATCGAATTGTAAATCTGACAATTTGGTACGTGTCCGTTACCAATGATTTAGGAATCAGCCGTTTCCGGTTCTGGCTCGGGCAAGAAAAATGATAAGATCAGGTTGAGCAAGTACAGCAGGGTCGCCACACCGGCAGCCATGTAAGCTACTTTTTGCGCGCTGGATGACCCGGCGGGTACAAGGCTATCCAGAACGGTTAAGCCTGAACCAATCTGGGTGACGGCAGCGAAGGAAGTACCAATCATTCGGCCTCCAATGTTTGCAGCAAAACTTTCACCGGTTCCTCTCAGGTGAAGTGGATAAACACGCGGAAGGTAGTTTCCCCAGAAGCTAAACTGTGCAACCGTGAAGAATCCCGCCGCGAAGATCGCCAATCCTAACCAAGAGACGCTTAAATCGTGAAAGCCGGGAATCCAGCTAATGTCCATCGAAAAAAAGGTGGTCTCGGTTCCGCGAGCAAAACCCAAGAAAATCAATGGCATTAAGATTAAGCCCGGCACCAAGAATACTCTTAAAAGTGCCTGCCTTCCGACAATCACCGTAACCAGTGCAGCGAGAACGAATCGTCCTGCGAGACCACCAAATTCTTGGCTCTTTGTGTACTCCGCCGCCTTGGCTTGTTCGGTCGATCCCTTGATCCTCATCGCCTCTGGTTTCTCTTTACCTTCTGTTCTTGCGGCCACTTCCTTTTGAACCGCGTCGACGCCCGGAATGATTTGCGGAAGTTGCTGTATGGCACCGAACGCAACTCCATAACTGCAAGCGAACATGGCCGTCGTGACCAAGGTTGTGCGTCGAAGCTTGGGGGCGAATAGCTCGCCGAGACTGGGTCGCTGGAGCGTACCCGCGGCTTTTTTAGCAGCCCATTTGGGTGACTCGGGAAGAAAAGGCCTAATTACAATTAGCGGAATCGCGGGAATTAGCCCGCTCATCAAAGTGTATCGCCAGGCTGCATGCGTGTCTTTGATTTCACCGCCAAAGAAATTCAACCATTCCGGCATAACAATTGTCGGAAGCATTTCAGGCGTTTTGGCCCATTCGATCAAAATAGCATTGACGACGGCGACGAGTAATCCTCCCAACGATGAAAAGGCCTGGGTGTATCCGAGTACCCGCTCGCGTTGTTTCGGATCATCAAAAAGCTCCGATAACCAAGCCACCGCCGCCACAAACTCGACGCAGACTCCAATGAAGGTAGTCGTACGGAAAAACAGCAACATAGGAAGATTCGTTGAGTACCCCGCAGCGAACGCTGAGAAAGCATAAAGTAGGATGCTACCAGTTAGAACTCGACGTCGCCCATAACGATCCGTCAGATACCCCCCCAAGAGCCCAAATAGTCCACCGCACATCGCAGGAACCCAAAAAAGCAAACTAACCCACTTGATGAAACCCGGTGTTTGTGGAGTAAAACCTCCTAACTCCATCAAGGCTGGCCGAACAATCAATGGTAACATCAACAGTTCGTAGATATCGAATGCGAATCCGATAGAAGCAATAATGCAGATGAGCCAAATAGATGTCGTTGAGATTTTAGGGGTCATTAAAGATTCAATCGCAAGGGTTGCTAGGAGAGACTGGTGTGGGTGGGGATCCTAGGACGTTTTCGCCACGAGAATCATTGGAATTTTGAGACAGTGCCCTCTGTCTTACCTTTTGAACTCTAATTTAATTTATTCGATTCGCTATTCGATTCCGCGTGAAATTCGCCTCAAAAGGTGAATTGGAGCTTACCGATTCGCATGAGAGTTTCCTCCATCAATGCATCCTCGGCTGTCTCATCTTCTGCGGTATAAGTGACTGCAAAACGGAGGGCTGCGCCTGCGTCATCCCACGGAACGGTAACGATCGAATGCTGCGTGATCAAGTACTGCGAGGCTTCTTCTGCGTTGGAAAAACTAGGTCCACTGACGATTCCCTTGGGGGCGGCCGTGTAAAGGAAGTAACTTCCGCCAGGCATCTCGCAACTGAATCCGCATTTTTTGAGCACTGCCACCAATTTCTCGAGTCGTCGCTTATATTTTGTATGAATACGCTTCGGAATCGAATCATCATCGAGAGCCGTGATGGCCGATCTTTGAATCGCGGAGAACTGCCCGCTGTCGCAGTTGTCCTTCACATCCGCGAAGGCTTGCACGATTTTGGTGTTACCACATACCCATCCGATACGCCAGCCGATCATGTCGAAGCCCTTGCTATGGCTGTGCGTCTCGACACCGACTTCCATGGCACCGGGAACTTGAAGGAAGCTCAAAGCATCCCCCTTAAAGGTCAACAAGATGTGTGCTGCATCTTGCACAACGACGAACTTGTGTTTGAGAGCGAGGTCAATCACCTTTGAATAAAATTCGCGGGTTGCAACTTGGCCGGTTGGGCTGTTTGGGTAGTTGAGCACCAGTAACTTTGTGCGTTCCCAAACATCCGCCGAGACACCATCAAAGTCGGGATAATAACTGTTTTTGGCTAGCAATGGTAAACGATGAACGGTCCCGCCATAGTATTTGGTGTGCGTTCCTGCGACTGGATAGCCAGGAACAGTCATCATCGTAATGTCGCCCGGATCGATAAAGCAGGCTGGTAACATTGAAAGCGCAGTCTTACTGCCGATACAGTGGTTGACTTGCTTGGTGGGATCTAAATCAACCTGGAATCGACGCTTCATAAATTTCGCGACGGCGACCTTATACTCATCAATTCCATTATCTGCGTAGCCACGGTTCTCAACACGGTTGATCTCTAGTGCCATCTTGGCTCTTACGGCCGTATCAGCCATCGAGTCATTCTCGCCGATACCGAAATCGACCAAACTTCGCCCAGGATAATCCGCCAATGCCTTGCGTTTCGCCCGCTTGATCTTCTCAAATTTGTAGATTTCGTTCCCCTTGCCGTAATTTGCTCCACCGATCCGCTGGGCAAATAATTCTTGAAAATAGGGGTCGGCGACTACATCAACGGACATAAGAATTCCTGGCTCCGGTAAGATACATTTGTTTCAGTAAATCAAGGCGACATGACAACTTGTGCGAAGGGTTTCCCTACGCAATATTCTAACGTTGTACCTTCGAAGGTGTACGATCGACAACCCGACGACACGCTCTCTCAACCAAGAAGTCTTAAGAAAGGCCAATTCGAATGCCTAATTCCCCTACCACTACCCTTCCCTATCCAAAATCATTAATTGGCAAAAGGGCGCTTGTCACAGGTGCCGGCCGAGGTATCGGAGCCGCCATTGCCACCGCCCTTGCTCAATGTGGTGCGGACGTTGCCGTCAATGACATTCGCTCTCCCGAGGAAACAGTCAAAGCCTGTGAGGATTTAGGAGTGCGAGCCATACCCGCAGTTTGCGATGTAGGCGACGGCAATGCCGTACAGACAATGGTGGATCAAGTCCATGCTGAACTTGGTAGTATCGATATCCTGGTAAGTAACGCTGCCTACAGCGATCGCGAACTATTTTACAAGGCGAATATGGCTGGTTTTGAGAAAACGATCCAGATTTGCATGTGGGGTCCATTTTATCTTGCTCGCGCTATTGCAAACAAAATGATTGCCGATGGAACTCAAGGAAGCATGGTGTTTATCAGTTCACCACACGCGTTTAGACCGTACCCTGGAGCGATGGCTTACAATATGGGAAAGGCTGCGTTGGACCAGATGGCGCGAACCGCAGCGGTCGAATTGGCAGAACATCGTATACAGGTCAATATTATTCACCCGGGTTGGACCGACACACCAGGCGAACGTAAGTTTTTTACGGATGACACTCTTGCCGAAAAGGGACAAGAACTCCCCTGGGGCCGATTAGCATCGCCGGAGGATATCGCCAATGGGGTAGTCTTCCTGTGCGATCCAAGAAGCAACTACATGACCGGGTCGACCATCACGATTGATGGCGGAATCTCGCTTCCTTACCAAGACATGTTTCGAGTGAAATCCAGGGGTTCGCTTGAGCCAGGCTCAATCTGATTCACCCAGATGCTTAGATGAGATACTGCTCGTTGATAAGGCGGACGAAAGGCTGAAAGATACCGCCTATCTTACCGCATCCTCAATTTCCGGTAGACCGATTCAAGTTCACTGTCGGGGTTAATCGATACTGTCCGATGCGGAGATACATTTTTTTGATCCGTATCGAGTTCAGGAGTCACTAAATTGTCGTCGATTATTGAATTGCAGAAGTCTATTGACGAATGGATGGGCGAGTTCCAAGTAACACTGAATACATGGGAAGCTTGGCTGGGAAAGGCTGAACAGGCCTATGTGACCGGCGAATTTGAGATACTACTAGCAATCGAACCCGAAGGAGACGCGATTCGCGCCCGGATGCTCGAGGCACATGCCCGCAGGGATGCGATCATTGGCAATGCATACCCGTTAGGATTTTCTGGGATTAGCATGACAAGTTTAGTCCGATGGATGGACAAGAATGCGTCGCCAGACGGTTTACGTCGCTTGGAGCAACTCGGTATCCAGCTACGAAGAACCAATCAATTCAGTACATCGCTTTGGCTAACGGGCTTCCAAGCCCACGCCTACACAACCTCGATTTTGGAAATTATCTCCACCGGCAATTCCGAGCGAGCAACCTACGGCGGATCCGATCACAGTGCGTTGGCTGGCGGCCGCTTGATAGACGCAGCAGCCTAATACCTCAAAATCGCGTTACTATTTTCATCGAAGGCCAACTTGGATCATGTCACTCTTCGGTGCAATACAAAGCTCTTCAAACGCCCTGAGCGTCAACCAGCTAGGGCTGCAGATTGTTAGTAACAACATCGCTAATGCAGCGACCCCGGGGTACGTTCGACAGGAACTGATCCAAGCACCAACGGCTGGTTATCGAATCGGTGGCTCGATCATTGGGCAGGGCGTCGAGGTCGTTGGTGTTCAGCAAAAAGTTGATAACTTTGTGCTTCAACAGATCCGAGACGTGCAGAGTCAACTCAAGCAGAGTCAAACGCTGCAGAATTCCAACAGTCAGTTGGAAACAGCCATCGCGGCGTTTAGCGACACTGATTTTGCATCGTCTCTCAGCACTTTTTCAAATGCTCTTCAAGATGTAGCCAATCAACCGGGCAGCATCGCCCTCCGTTCGCTTGCCGTGCAGCGCGGATCGGAACTGACAACGGGACTTAATGGACTTGCCGCTCAAGTCCAAGATATTGCACAAATTGCCAATAGCGAGATTGGCAACATTGCGCTCGATATAAATCGCCTGACTTCGTCGATTGCAAAAATCAACCAGCGAATTGTCGAACTCGAAGGTGGGCGGTCCACTAACTCCGATGCTGGTGGATTACGCGACAATCGAAACAAAGCCTTGGACGAACTGTCAACACTAGTCAACATTGAAGCTATCGAACAGAGCTCTGGGGCAGTCACTGTGTTTGTCGGGGGGGACTATCTCGTTACCGATGGGCTCTCTCGTGAAGTTAAGACCGCAAAAATAACGACAGGATCAGGATCTGGTAACGCACTGGAAGTTCGTATCGTAGATACGGACGCCAAACTTGGCGCAACGGGTGGCAAGCTGAAGGGCCTTTATGACGCACGAGATGGAGCCGCAGGTGGTTTCCTAAATGGCCTCGATAAACTTGCGAGAAACGTAATCTCCGAGGTTAATCGTATCCATTCTCGAGGGCAAGGTGTTTCCGGGTTTCGCAACGTCTTGGGTGATGCAGTGATTCGCGACCCATCAAAATCTATCGAGCTTTCCGGCAACAACCTGGACATTGAGAACGGTGCTTTCCTTATCAGCGTGAAAGATGCAATCAGCGGAGAATCGAAGTCTTTCGATATCCAAGTACGACAGAATGGGCAAGGCAACGATACTACCGTTGTTGACTTGGTAAATCAAATCAATACGGCAAGCGGTTTAACGGCTTCTGTAACGACAGATGGTCGGCTCCAGATTCAATCGGCTTCGCCTGCGATTCAGTTCTCCTTTAGTAACGACACGTCAGGAGTACTCGCGAACCTGGGCATCAACACATTCTTCACAGGAAACTCTGCTTCCAATATTGCGGTTCGGAGCGATGTTGTGAAAGACCCATCGTTGCTGGCAATTAGCCTCAATGGCCCCGGACAGGGTAATGCAAATGCGATTAAACTTGCAGAAGCCCTTATTACCCCAAATAGCAGACTTAACGGTATATCTGTCAGCGACAGCTACCAGTCACTTGTCGCCTCGACCAGCCAAACCATCAATTCACAGCAAAGTATCAGTGATGGATTGAACAATTTTTATCAAACTCTATCGTCTAAACACTTGGCAATCACCGGAGTTAGCTTGGACGAGGAAGGCATAAAAATGTTGCTGTATCAACGCGCGTTTCAAGCGACAAGTCGCGTGATCGCAACAGCCAACGAGATGCTTCAGACACTCATGCAGATTGTATAGCGTATGCTAAGCTCCTATTTCCCAGTCTTCGCAGGACGTGTAAGCGATCAAATCGTTCGTGGAAGAGCTTCGTATCAAATCCAATCTGATCAAGCATCGTTGCAAGCACTTCAGAATCAGCTTTCCACTGGTTTTCGATATCAAAAAGTTAGCGAAGACCCGACATCTGCAATTAAAGTATTAGGGCTTCAACAAAGCCAACGAAACAAGGCTCAGCAACTCGTTAACCTTAAAAGTGCGGAAGGTTACTTGAATACGACGGAATCTTCGCTTGCCAACGCGCAAGACATCTTGAATTCTCTCAAGTCGATCGGTATCGAGGGAGTCTCCAACCTCCTCAGCGACACAGACCGTCAAGGTCTGTTAGCACAAATCGATGGGTACTTGTCGACCCTGACGAATATCAGCAACCAAGAATCACAGGATCGTTACCTGTTTACCGGTAGCGATGTTGGCCAAAAGCCTATTACACTCGACAACAACCGTGTACGATTCAATGGAAACGATACAGATTTACTTACGATTGCTGATAACAACGCCTACCTCGCACATAATGTCACCGGGCAAACGGCTCTCGGACTGCTGGGCGAAGCAGTCCAAGGGGGCGTCGATTTAAACCCCGTTACGACTACTTCAACACGACTGTCAGATCTTCTCAATGGACGTGGTGTTGAACCTACCGCGATTCAACTCTCTGACGGTGTTAATCGTGGGACGATTGACCTGAGTGCAGCAAGAAACATTGGCGATGTCCTAGAGCGTGTCAATGCAACGGCGATCGATGGTCGCTCCATAATCGCAACAGTCACTTCTAACGGCATCCAGATCAACTATGCTGATGGACTTCCTGGCACATTGCGAGTGACCAATGTCGGCGCAGGAACGACCGCATCTGATCTTGGAATTGCGACAACCGATTTATTTCCGACACTACCGATTGTTGGCAGCGACCTTGATCCAATCGTTCGAAACACAACCTCATTATCGCAACTAAATGGTGGACTCGGCCTAGATATCACGGGTGGAATTAAAATCCGGCAAGGCGAGAATACCTATGACGTCCAGTTTGGTGGAGCCAGCACGGTCGAAGACCTTCTAGGGAAAATTAACACTTCGGGGGCAGGTGTAATCGCCGACATTGCGCCAGGTAGTAAATCGATCCGTATTCGATCGATCGAAAGCGGAAGCAACTTTTCAGTCTCTGAGTCTACGGGCACTCTCGCAAGCCAGCTCGGCGTGCAAACGTTTACGTCGCAGACGAGACTTACTGATCTCAATCACTCGAAAGGGATACAGCTATCAGAAGGTGCCGACCTGAGGTTTACTCGTAGCGACGGAACTCAATTCGCGATCGACCTCCAATCGGCAGTGACAATCCAAGATGCGATCAACTTAATCAACAATAGCCCCGACAACGCGGATCCTAACCTCAAGATCACAGCGTCGATCAATCCGTTTACAAACAGCCTCGTTTTAAAGGCCCCTGTTCCTGTCGCACCGGTTCCGTTGCCAGACCCTCCTCCAATCATTGTTCCTGTGGGGATCGAATCAGCCAATGGAAGTGCGGCTGCTACGCTACTAGGTCTCACAGCAAACACTGAAACACGAGCAACTAGCACCGAGGTACTTGGCGAATACGTTCTGAACGGCCGCGATCCCAATCCTCAAGAGGTGAAAGGCGCTTTCAATAGCATCCTTCGCCTTAGACATGCGATTGTAAAAGGGGATGCAGCCGAGGTTGGACGAGCCAGTGAAATGATTGACAATGACATCGCTAGGCTTTCCTACACGCGAGGGACTCTAGGAATCCGACTGCAACGAATCGACTCCTTAAAAGCCCTTACGGAAGACAACATTACGCAACTCAAGAGTCAGGAATCCGACAATCGCGACGTCGATTTTGCGGCCTTGGTGTCCGAACTCACAGCTCGGCAAGCTGCCTACGACGCCAATTTGAGACTCCTTGCTCAGGCGAATCAAGCTAGCCTTTTCAACTACCTGTAGTGCCAAAAGTCTTAAGTCCCTTTCCTATTACGTACGTCAATAAGTTCACTTAGCCGACGCTGGCCCGACTTATGTTCCGATCCCGTCATGGGTCGACCAGTAGCCACCGCGATGGTGATCGCATCTCAAGCGACGCTGTGGAGTAGTCGACACGATTTTGCCTTGTTCGGATTCACCATCATCTATGTAAACAGTTTGCCCGTTAACGATCGTGCGAACCGGCCAACCGGTGAGCGTAACCTGATTCCATGGAGACCATTTCGACTTGGCAAATTGGTTTTCGTTACGTATCTCCTTGGCTCGATTCGGATTGATGACCACCAAATCCGCATCGTAGCCGACTTCAATCCTTCCCTTGCCGACCAATCCCCAAACACGCGATGGTGCATCTGCAGTCCAACTAGCAATCTGCTCCCATGAACAGCGCCCTCGATTCGCTTCGTCACACAACAGAGCTAGGTAATTCTCTACCGAAGGAAGACCGCTCGGCGAAGCCGGGTACGCAGCACTCTTCTCTTCCAGCGTGTGCGGTGAATGGTCTGTGGCTACGACTTGAATGATTCCCGCAATCAATGCTTCCCACAACGCT
>Ga0105045_10002618_pt1 | contig 15242 bp, 14 predicted proteins | sample MAT02_FD_78089 | JGI IMG/M metagenome (GOLD analysis project Ga0105045, IMG submission 78089) | Freshwater microbial communities from Lake Fryxell liftoff mats and glacier meltwater in Antarctica - MAT-02 (megahit assembly) | ecosystem: Environmental > Aquatic > Freshwater > Ice > Liftoff...
AATGGTCGGTATATTTAGAACCTCTAGACACAAACAACTTAATCATAGTCTTTCGTTCCTCTTCCGCATGACGGAAAAGAAAGTTTGTAATTCCGCTGTATCCTTTGCTATCAGGTCATGCGCCATACGACAAGTAGATTTTTGCTGCATGTGCTTCTTTTGTCATTTACGCATTAATCCTGCTGTGAATTTATCCGAAAGTCGATTTATTTTCCTGTAATAATTTTTGCCTCTTGCGATTATAAGATATTATTAATCGAATCGTAATAATTCCTCAATACTTTAATGTTTTTTTCAGGACTATTCTCATTCGGAATAGCAACTGGCAGTGAATCTAAGCACCCTGATAATTCAGGATACCTTGCTTTTAACTCTAAAATCTTCACTAAAATTTTTGCGTTAAGTTTTTTTTCTGATTCCATAATTTTGTAATTTGTAGTGCGGTGTTACCTTTACATTTTTAAATAATAAAAGATAAATTGATTCAACCCCGCAGGATTTTTTCAATTTATCTTTTTTCGTCATTGATTAACGATCTTACTTTCTGTTGTTGTTTCCGCCTTGGTTTGAACCTTGGTTTTCGTTTTGTCTGTTGTCTTTATTCTCCTGTTGACGATTTTGGTCAGTCGGAGAATTGGTCTTTCCTTGCTCGTTGGTAGCTGTAGGAGTTTGACGGTCTTTCTCAGAAGTGATGTTCTTTTCAGAAAGATTTTCTTCTGTTTTAGGGTTGCGTTGAATTTGATCGCGATCCTGGTTTTGCTGATTGTCAGTAGAGTTTTTTTGCTCTTGCTGATTGTTTTTGTTTTCTGACATAATATTTTAATTTATTTTGTAACTGAGTTATTACCCTACAAAGTTGAGGAACATTGAAAACATAAGTGTTATACAATTTTGAGAATTGCTTACACATTCACGTATCCTATTTTTAAAATGATTTGAGAAGGAGAACTAGAAAACGGGAATTATTATAAACAAAAGGGTGTTTTTATTCGTTTAATTTTCAAAAAGCGATAATCAACTGCCATGCGCTCATTCGTGGTATTGATTTCCTCAGGGTTCACAATTTTTTTTTTCATCCCCCCCCCTCTTGAAGTACTTCTTGCGTATATGAAGATATAAACACTTAAAATTAAAAAATATGAAAAATTTATTCTTAACAGCAGTTAGTCTCTTTATAAGCGCAGCTGCATTTTGCCAAGACATAGTTATAAATGTTGTGCTGGACGATTCCACGGGATGTGTGAAGCCTGTTTGGTTTTTAGTAACAAATAATAGTGGAACCGACGATACGGGAATTATGACGATAGATTGGGGCGATGGATCAAATGATCAAGAGATTTATACAGTAGCTGCGAACAGTCAAACTAATTGGGTTCAACTTAATCACTCTTACGCAGTCGGTGGCAACTACATAATTGATGTGCAGGCAGTAAGTGATTTTATTGGGGTAACAATTAGTATTCCACAAGGAAACCAATTAATTTCTGCTCTCGGATCTAATAATTGCGGGTATGCTTACATCGAGATGAGTGTGAACAATAGCTCATGCACTCCAAATTTTACCAACAATTTTTCTCTTGATTTTACAGATAATCTTGGAGGAATTGTAACAATTGGTGGTTGGGGAAATCTATATACTGGCTTAAACACAAGTAATGCTCCTTACACAGTGAGTATTAATGATGCTTGGTTAACTGCCAACAACCTTACTCAAACATCAGCGGACATAAACATATCGAGTTTTGATACACAAGGACTAGCAATAAGCTCAGGCCAGACTTTTTTAGTTGATTGGACAAATAATAATGTCTCTGCCGATCCATCTTTTTTTTATGGAACCGCATGGAATTTTGTTGCACCATTGCAGATCGGGGAACTGTGTGCTGTATTCTCCAATTTAACCTGTTTAGTAATGACATCAAACATGAGCGTTAGCCTTACGATGCCAGCACTTTTCGTCCCGAACACTTCAGGACTCTTAAACGCAAGTGTTCTAGGGAATGTATTAACATTTGATGTACTTCCATTTATTGGAGATGCCCAGTTGTGCATTCCATTCACATTTCCAGGTGCAACTCCTGCAGGAACTGGCTTTTGTTTTGATGTAGCAATCACTTATGCAGGAGATGCAAACACTACAAATAACCTTGGTCAAATTTGTGGTGTTGTATTAAACTCTTATGATCCAAATGACAAGCAAGTAAATCTTGCTGAACGCTTAAATCCAGATGCTAAAGAGAAGTTGGTTTACAAAGTTCAGTTTCAAAATGACGGAAACTTTACCGCTGTAAATGTAAATATTACGGATATAATTGATGCCGATTTAGATCTATCAACCTTGCGCGTATTAGAATCTTCTCATCCGCACTGGACAAGCGTTTATGCAGCGACACGTCAAGTTGATTTCACTTTTTATAACATCTTTTTAGGTGCGAGTAGCGTTGATTTGGCAGCATCTCAAGGATATATCGTTTTTGAAATAGAGGAAAATGACAATCTTGCTGTTGGAACAGAAATTGAAAATACGGCAAACATCTACTTCGATTTTAATCCTGCGATTATCACAAATACGACCTATAATATTAATGAATATGCACTTGGAATTAATGAAGTTGAAAAGGTAACTATTCAGTTCTATCCAAACCCAGCGAAGGAGAACATCACTTTCAAAGGTGCTGATGTTCAAGAAATAAACATCTTCGATTTATCGGGTAAGTTAGTTATGTCTAGTGAAAAAATCGTAAATAATACGATCTCTGTGAGTGACTTAAGTAATGGCCTTTATACGGCAACGGTTAAAACGAGTTTAGGAAATTCAACAACTAAGTTGAGCATTCAACACTAAAAAAATGTAACATCAATAAGCGATGGTGGGAAAACTCATCATCGCTATTGATGTTTTATTAAAAAAGAATTAGTTTTGTCTAACGCCAACAAAACACATACAACGAAAATAATTATGTCCCTTGAAAATCACGAAAGAGACCATAAAAAATATTAAAAAGAATGACCGCAAAACGATTACCGATTTGTACAATCAGGCTTTTAGCGCAATGATGGGAATGGTGATTCGGTACAAAAAAAACGAAGAAGATCAGAAGACAATTATAAATAATTCTTTCATGAAAGCATTAGAGAAGATAGATAGTTTTGATTTAAACAAAGAATTTATTCCATGGATGTGTCAAATAACCAGAAATGAATTGATTGACTCTTATCGAAAGGAAAAAAACTATGGTAACTTTTTTGATTTTGAATCATCGAATGAAGGTCAGGAAATTGAAACTGATTCAGTGCATGATATTCAAGTGGAGAATGAATATTTAAGAAATTTATTACAATCGTTGCCACCAGCCACCAATCTGGTTTTTAACCTTTACGCACTCGAAGGATATTCTTCGAAGGAGATCTGCGAAGAGTTAAACATTGGCTACGAAACAGTAAAATGGCACATAAAAGAAGCAAGAAAAAGATTGAGAATTACATTATTAAAGGAAAAATCGAGCATAAAAGCGTGAAAAACGAGGATCAACATATCGATAAATTAGTTCAAAACCTGAAAGGTGATTCATTTGAGGCTTCAGCATCATTCATAGATGACTTAAAGGTGCGCTTGGATGTAAGACAAAAAGCAAGCAGAAAACGCAGATTTACTCTTTGGTTTTTTCTTATGTCTGCTATCCTTGTTGGTTTCGTTGGAATAACGATTTATGCAATTAGCACTAACTCACATGAGGAATTGAACACAGAAATAGCTAACTCTAAAAGTAGTACTTCTGAGAATATAACTTCTGGTGATAAGAATTCTGCAAACCAACAAAATACAAAAGTAAAAGACCGTTCTAATCTAGCTGGAAGCGTTATTATTTCTGAAAAGTCAAAACAAGAAAACTTAACTAAAGAAACGAAAACCTTTACTGAAACTGAAGTTCGAAAAAAGTCAAATTCAAAACCTAAGAAAAAGAGCAAATCTTACAATACAAAAAAAGAGACTAAAAAAGGAATAAAAAAAGGCACGCCAAAAACCAATTTATTTTTAGAGGGATTAAACCACGATGCGAATAACAAAAAAGATGATGGATTAGCCAGAGAGTCTGATATAAATAAGGATTCGAAACAAATACATACGGATTACTCAAGAGAAATTCCATCGAAAAATCAAATTGTTTTACCGTACTTGAAGATGAAACAACCTGTATATAATCCTATCGCTTTAGCTCTAGTGAGAAATAATCCGAATTTGCTAAGAACGGCAAAAGAAAACAATGTTGAGTTGATCAAAAAATTTGAAGTTGACCTTCAGGTGTATGGCGGCGTTTTATTGACTTCAACTAAATTTAATCCAACAATCACCGCTGCCGGTTTTAATTCCAAGATGTTTCTTTCTCCTAGTTTTGGTTTAAAAGCAAATGTGTTTTACAACAACATCTACACTTCTGTTGGAGCCGAATACTTCAGAACGGGTGATAAAATCGATTTTAGCAGCAACTCCCTTTCGCAGGTTGGCATCGACTCATTATTTATGGGGGTTGTGTTTGACTCTGTTTTGATTAATTCCATCTGGGAAATTTTTGAAACACCCATCTACAATACAAACCCAATTTTTGATAGTGTGACCACTCAAAACACTATCAGAAATCAATATTCTTGGATTTCAATACCACTTTCTTTCGGATATCGCTTTAAATTCAATTCATGGGATGTTATTCCGAATATTGGAATGAACTTTAATTTTGGAGTCGCTAGTAATCAAGGAGAATATCCAACCTCAAACAATCAGAAAGTACAATACGATGCCGTTAAATTCAATATGAATATCGGGATCCAAACAGAAGTGCGAAAGAGTTTTGACAATTATTATGTATTTGCCAGCCCCTATTTTAGGAGGCATTTGCAACCAACTATTTCAAATCCAAGCCTTCGCTTGACTCAAAATGTTTGGGGAATAAATTTCGGTGCTGGAATAAAGTTTTAATAACTAGCCTTTAAGAAAAGATTCGTCCTCACTTAACAAAAACCGTTTTCCGATTTACAAACTCCATCATTCCATCTTTTGCTAATTCACGTCCGTAACCAGATTTTTTTGTTCCGCCAAAAGGCAATCTTGGATCTGATTTCACGAATTCGTTGACAAAATAGGCGGCGTCGCTAACTTCACCCGCCATTTTCACTGCCTTTTCAATGTTTTGAGTACAAACTGTAACACCCAAACCGTAGTTTGATTTTTCAGAAAGTTCGAACGCGTGCGCTATGTCTTTCGCTTTTATCATCGCCGCTAAAGGACCAAAAGTTTCTTGGTCAAAGGCTGCCATTCCAGGAACAACATCTCCGAGAATTGTTGGCTCATAGAAACAGTTCGTTTGATTTCCGCCTAATAAAAGTTTTGCACCTTGCTTGATAGATTCTTGAACTTGCGCATTCAATTGATCTGCAAGATCTTTTCGTGCCAAGGGACCAACAGACGTTTCATTATCTAAAGGTTCGCCACATTTCAACCCTTTTACAGCTTCAGTAAATTTCTGAACAAATTCATCGTAAACACTTTCTACAATAATGAAACGCTTTGCCGCAATACAACTTTGTCCGCAATTAAGCATTCGTGCAACTAAAGCAATCTGTACACTTTTATCAATATTGGCATCCTCCCAAACGATAAAGGCGTTGTTTCCGCCGAGTTCAAGAACCGTTTTTTTTAAATGACGACCAGCAACTTCAGCAACTGACGAGCCGGCTCTTTCGCTTCCGGTGAGGGTTACGGCTTTCACAGCATCATGTGAAACGATGGTTTCTGTGAGGTCGTGATGAACAATCAAATTTTGAAACACATATTTAGGATATCCCGCTTTTATAAATACTTCTTCAATAAGTTGAGCGCAACCGAAAACGTTTGATGCATGTTTCAATAATCCTACGTTTCCAGCAGTTAAAGTTGGAGCAGCGTAGCGGAAAACTTGCCAAAAAGGAAAATTCCAGGGCATAATCGCTAAAACTCCTCCGATTGGGTCATGACGAACGAAACTTTCAGTTGCGTCTGTTTCAATTGTTTCATTAGCTAAAAAAACTTCAGCATTCTCAGCATAATAATCACAAACCAAAGCACTCTTATTGACTTCAGCTCTCGATTCCGTTATGGGTTTCCCCATTTCCAAAGTAATCATTTTTGCGTATTCTTCAACATTGTCTCGTAAAACTTGTCCCGCTTTTTTAACTAAGCGAACTCTTTCAGAAAGTGGAACTTTTCGCCATAAAGCAAATGCCCTTTGGCTTTTATCCAGTTTTTCGTTCAATTCATTTTCCGTTAAGGCGGTGTACTGACCAACTACTTGATTATTATATGGGTTGATACTATTGAAATTCATAAAGAGTTTGTTTTTAATTCTTATTTAATCTTTGATTAGCTCGTTGACGTTTTTAGTCTTAAACCACAATTGTGTTTTCTAATTCTTCAAATTTAATCAAAGTTGAGTCTTCCGAAAAATTTGTAAATTATTTTCCAATGCCATCCTAAATAAATCATTCAACACAATAACCATCCAATTTTAGTCATTTTTTTGACATTTTTCAAACTCTCAACTTACATGTTTGTTTTTAACAATATTCTTAATATTCTTTTAAATCTATAAAATGAAAAACGTTTTTATTGTCTTAGCTGTTCTTGTTTTAAGCAGAGTATCTTTCTCGCAAGAATCAGAAGCTCGCATTTATTCATGTTGTGATGACTTTGATCCATTGCCAACTGCGTATTTATTTGGTGATAAAGAGAAACTCCGAACAGAACTCATAAGCAATGCAGAAGTCATTGCTTTTCTTTTTATTAGAACGAAAATTGAAATTTTAGAAAAAACGGACAAAATCATCGTTTTTAATGGGCTAGAATCTTTTTGGTATAAAGTGAAAGTTGGCAATCTACAAGGTTTTTTATAGCAAGGACTTATTTCATTGGAGAAACTAAGTTATGACAAAACATCCTATTATTTCGCAATAGCACGATAGGATGAAATTTTACAACTAAAAATTCACTATGTGATTAACGATGCACGCTATGTTGAAAGTGAGTTCCCACTTTAAACAGAAGCATTCACGATACAAGTTTCTGACAACAGAGGTTTGGCATCGATTCAGCACATCTTGACCATTGATCTTTTTTTCGAAGCAGGCGGTGTAGATGGTGCTGGCTATTAGTTGGTTTTTGAAACTAATGGTTTACATACCGCATTAAAATTTTCACAAGTTGATGATAGAGGCGTTTTTTTGGTTCAACGAAAATTTAATTTTACCCTCGGATGAAAATGGGTTTCAGGAAAGGTTATTGATACAATCTTTTGATTCATTGCTATCATAAAATTATTTTTCTTCATCCAGAATTGTATTCAAACTCAATCCCATCCTAACTTTAAACTTCTATCTTTGTATTCGCCCCAAAAGAATATGTAAAAAATGAAAAATCTGCTTAATAAAAAAATAAATCCCATTTTCTCAAAAGAATTGCCCGCAGATAGTTCAGAAGCAAATACTTCACGACAAGTTTTTGAGGCATGTTATTCTTTTGTTAACCCAAAATTACCTTCCAATCCTGAACTTATTCATACATCTGAACAATTTCTTTCAGAACACGATTTGACCATTGAAGATGAAACTGAATTCACAAATCGAATGAGCGGGAAAACACATTTTGACGGTTTTAAATCATACTCCATGTGTTACGGTGGACATCAATTTGGAAATTGGGCTGGTCAGCTCGGTGATGGAAGAGCAATAAATATTGCCGAATTAGACTTGAATGATGGAAATTGGATTTTTCAGCTAAAAGGCGCAGGACCAACTCCATATTCTCGAAATTCTGACGGATTGGCGGTTTTAAGATCTTCAATCAGAGAGTATTTATGTAGCGAAGCCATGCATAATTTGGGTGTCCCAACAACAAGAGCTCTGTCCTTAGTGAAAACGGGGGATCTGGTTTTGAGAGATATGCTCTACGATGGCAATCAAAAAGAGGAACAAGGGGCAATAGTTTGTAGAACTTCGCCCAGTTTTATACGATTTGGGAGTTTTGAAATTTTTGCCGCTCGTAAGGACAAACCAAATCTAAAAAAATTGGTGGATTTCACGATAAAACACCAGTATCCAAACCTTGGTGAACCGAGTAAATCAACGTATATCCAATTCTTCAAAGAAGTTACAAATAGAACTTTGAAAATGGTCATTCACTGGCAACGAGTTGGATTCGTTCATGGCGTTATGAACACAGACAACATGTCGATTTTGGGTTTAACGATTGATTATGGTCCTTACGGATGGTTGGAAAATTATGACCCAAATTGGACACCAAACACCACTGATTCGCAAAATAAACGTTATCGTTATGGAAATCAGCCAAGCGTTGCCCTTTGGAATTTAGCTCAATTGGCAAATGCTATCTATTCTTTGGTTGAAGAAGCCGAACCTTTGGAAGAAATTTTGGGACAATATAAATCAGATTTCTTGCTACTGAATCATGAAATGAAATGCTCCAAATTAGGTCTTTTTCAAGTGGAAAATGTGGAAAGTCCATTTCTTGAAAGTTTAGATCAATTAATGACAGAATTTGAAATTGACATGACGCTTTTTTACAGATTGATTTCTGATGAAGCGATTGGTTTTGATAAGTTCTGGAGCATCATTAAAACTGCTTCTTACCTTGATGAAGATAAACTAGAGACAGGAAGAATTAAATGGAAAAATTGGTTCGAATCTTATTCTGAACTTATAACTTTGGAACCACTTTCGGTTGAGGAAAGAATTTTAGCAATGAAAGAAATTAATCCGAAATATGTGTTGCGGAATTACATGGCTCAATTGGCTATTGATGATGCCGAAAAAGGAAATTACAAACGCATTAATGAAATATATCAACTACTGTTAAAACCATACAACGAACAACCAAAAAACGAAAAATGGTTTGCCAAAAGACCTGAATGGGCAAAACACAAAGTCGGCTGTTCAATGTTGTCTTGTAGCTCATAAAAATTAAAAACGAAATGGAAAATTATAAAAAAGCATATATCGCAGGCGGTTGTTTCTGGGGAATGGAAGACCTTTTTCGAATACGAAAAGGAATTATTGCCACCGAAGTTGGCTATCAAGGCGGACAGAATGCAAATCCGAGCTACAAATATCATCCTGGACATGCAGAAGGAATCGAATTGACTTATGATCCAGCTCATACAAATTTTAGAGAAATTTTAGATTATTTCTTTAGAATTCATAATCCAACAACCATTGACAGGCAGGGAAATGACATTGGAACAAGTTATCGTTCGGCTATTTTCATCCAAAATGAAGAGGAAAAGCAGATTGCACTTGAAATAATTGCCATCGTAAATGAATCTAAAAAATGGGACGGAAAAGTAGCTACAACTTTAGAGTCCTTCTCCCCTTTTTGGCCAGCAGAACCAGAGCACCAGGATTATTTAGTACGAAATCCAAATGGATATACCTGTCATTTTGAGCGCTTTGATACTTTTATTTGAAGCAATTAGATTTCGAATTAATTTCATCCGCTCTTAAACTAGATGCAAATTTTTCGTGAATTTAGTAAATTAAAATTTAGTTTTTGTTAACAATTTTCACGCTGTTTTGTGGGTAAATAAAGACCGTTCTTCAACATTTATATGGATAGTAAGGTTAAATTTGTAGCGAAAATCAAAGCGAAAGCAAAAAGAAAAAATTATGGAAGTATTGGGGAAATTGGGACAAAACACAGATTTGAAAGGCGCAATTGGGCTGGATAATCTTGGAAATCAATTTTGGAATTTAACTCCTGCAGAACTAGTCGAAGATACAATCATCTTGGGGCAAGGAATGCTCACGGATACGGGCGCTATTGCTATTGAAACTGGTGAATTCACTGGTCGTTCTCCGAAAGATCGTTTTGTTGTGTGTGATGAAAAAACGGAAAATTCTGTTTGGTGGGGAGACGTGAACATTAAGTTTACTCCAGAAAAATTTGATGCACTTTACGAAAAAATGAAAATGCATTTGGCTGGAAAAGATGTGTACGTGCGTGATGCTTATGCATGTGCAGATCCATCGTATCAATTAAATATTCGAGTAATTACAGAAACTCCGTGGGCTAATATGTTCGCAAGTAATATGTTTTTACGTCCAACGGATACTGAATTGGAAAACTTTTCTCCAAATTGGCATATCGTATGTGCTCCCGATTTCGTTGCAGATCCTTCTGTTGATGGAACACGTCAGCACAATTTTGCGATTTTGAACTTCACCAAGAAAATGATTATCATCGGTGGAACAGGTTACACAGGTGAAATTAAAAAAGGAATTTTCTCTGTTTTGAATTACATTCTCCCTCATGAGAAAAATGTTCTTTCAATGCACTGTTCTGCAAATATTGGTAACGAAATAGACGATACCGCTATATTCTTTGGTTTATCGGGAACAGGTAAAACGACTTTGTCATCGGATGAAAATCGTCGTTTGATTGGAGATGATGAGCACGGATGGGCAGAAAATTCAGTTTTCAATTTTGAAGGTGGATGCTACGCAAAAACAATCGATTTAACGCGTGAAAAAGAACCACAAATTTATGATGCAATTAAGTTTGGGGCAATTTTAGAGAATATCGCTTTTGAAGAAGGATCTTCAGCAGTTGATTATACAGATAATTCTATCACGGAAAATACACGTGTTTCTTACCCAATAAACTTTATAGATAATATCGCTGTTCCATCGGTTGGTCAAACACCAAAAAATATTTTCTTCTTAACAGCGGATGCTTTTGGTGTTATTCCTCCAATATCTCGTTTAACGAAAGAGCAAGCAATGTATCATTTCATGTCTGGTTATACTGCTAAAGTTGCTGGAACCGAAATGGGAATCACAGAGCCAACAACAACATTCTCTGCTTGTTTTGGAGCGGCATTTTTACCTTTGCATCCCGCAAAATATGCTGAGCTACTTGGAAAGAAGCTAGATGGCACAGACATCAAAGTTTGGCTGATCAATACTGGCTGGACAGGCGGATCCTATGGGGTTGGAAGCAGAATGAAACTTTCTTACACGCGTGCAATGATCACAGCTGCATTGACCGGAAAACTAGACAACGTAACTTATGAGAAATTGCCAATTTTTGAGTTGGAAATTCCAACTTCATGTGAGAATGTACCCTCAGAAATTTTAAATCCTCGTGGAACTTGGGCTGATAAAGCAGCTTATGACGAAACAGCAAATAATTTGGCAAGTAAATTTGTGAATAATTTCTCAAAATATGCTGCTGAAACGAGCGATGCAATCTTAAGCGCAGCACCGAAAGTGATGGCTTAATTATTTAACTTTATAAAATGAAGATGCTTAGACAGAAATGTTTAAGCATTTTTTTTGGATTCAAATTTCAAGCAGGAAGCTAAGTAAAGTCCGTAAGTTGCTAATTTTCAACCTGCCAATCTAAAAAAAGGTACAGAAGCGGATAATCAACCGAATGTATATTTACCTCTGCCTAATTTTCGATTCTGCAAATTGCTTTCTCGATTGCACTATTTGAAATTTGAAGTCTGCTAATCTGTAAATGGTAATCGCTCATTAGCAAATCATTTATTTCCGTTTCAACCAACCCTTTTGTGAAAAGAACAGCACCATCAAAATCGAACTCAAAATCATGGAAATCCATACAATTGTATAACCATTCTTGGATTTTAATTCTGGCATATTTTCGAAATTCATTCCGTAAACACCAACAATAAAAGTCAATGGAATAAATACCGCACTTACAATCGTTAACACTTTCATTATTTCGTTCATGCGCTGACCTTGCACGGCGTAGTATAAATTTGAAATTCCATCCAAAACCAATTTACTTGAATCAATTTCATCTAAAATACTCAAGCAGTTCTGTTTTAAATCAACGAAAAAATGATGATTTTCAGATGAAATCAACGTACTATTTGTACTATCTAAAGAAATTGCAATCTCTTACAACGGCATTACTATTTTTCTCAATTGTTGCAATTTTCGCTTTTTCTCTTTAATACTACCAAGAATACCGTGATTTTGAGAACGAGTAACCAAACCTTCGAGTGAGTCAATGACCCTAGAAATATCATCCAAAACTTCAAAATAATTATCCATGATGGCATCCAACATCCGATACAATAAAAAATCGGCAGCTTTATCGCGAACTCTACCTTTCTTATTTTCCAATCGATCTCGAACATCTATAAAGTGATCAGACTTTTTTTCTTGAAACGAAATCAAATAATTCTGACCTAAAATAAAACTGATTTTTTCTTCATTTAGATGCACAGCGCTTGGCGAAGTTGGCAATGCTGAACGAATGGAAAAGAAAAAATAATGGTTATATTCTTCCAATTTTGGGCGTTTCATGTTTCCAAAAATATCTTCAATAATTAGACGTTCAAATCCTTGTTTTAAACAGAATTGTTCTATGCTTTCTACATCCTTCAAAGAATGAAAATTTAACCAATGTACTTTTGAAGTATCTAATTTTGAAAACTCTACCGATTTCGTGAAATACTTTATGGAATCCTTTTTTATTTCGATACTATCCGAAGAGTAAAGATACATTTGACATTTTGCCTTGATTTTCGATTGATCTTCCATGATTACAATTTTTCCATTAAATAAATGTACAAATCTACCATCGCTTGAATGTCGGATTTAAAGACTTTTTCATCCGGTGTGTGCACATTATCCTCAGCTGCACCAATGAAACACCAATCTATCGGCAAATCAGATTTTTGCAAAACGCCACCGTCACTACCCCCTGCGGATTCAACTTCCAACTGAAAAGGAACGCCCGAATCTTTTGCTAATGCAATGATTTTATCCAAATAACTTTTTCGTGGCAAGCCATTGTCTCGCATAGAAATTGCAACACCTGCGCCATGCATAACACCATGAGTCACCCAAGTTATATCACTAATCAAAACTTGATTCAATTCATACTTATCCCACAAATATTTGGCGCAAAATCCAACGGTATTTCCGCCATGCTCTTCATAGGTTGAAAAAACAATTGCACCATTTTGCAAATTTTCGCATACTTTTAAGGCATTCCAGACTCCCAAACGATTATCCAAATAGGGTGATTGTATATACTCTTCCGTTTCACGAAAATTTGGTTTAAAAGTCAACAATGTTCCTCGGTCAATTTCTCTATCTAAAACGTATTGAAGATCTATTGAACCGTCCTCTTGCTCTATGACCATGAGTTCGGTTTCAATTTCGCCTTTGCTATCCGATCCAACAAGCTGAATTCCGTCAAGAAGTCGCGGGCCACCAACTTTTATCAACTCTTTGTCGTAGCCGACAGAAAAACCAATGCTATCCATGTGTGCATAAATTGCTGTGCGAGGTTCTCCAAAAACTAAAATCACAGTGTCTTGAAATCCTTTTCCTTCAATAATTTCTGGTTGAACTTTCCAGTTTACACCTTCTTTTTTGACATAATCAATGATATATTGTTTCATACGACTTTCATCGCTCGCAGCACCGCGAATTTCTATTAGAGTTTTGAGTAAATTCATGGGGTTAAAAGTATTTGTTTTTATGGAATAGTTAACCAAGCTATGCAAAATTATTCCCAACTCATGACTATTTCACGAAATCGCAAAGATCTCGACTTCTTGGATTCTTATAGCCGTTTTTAACGGATAAAGCACAGTGAAAATCAATCAATATAATAAAAGAATAACTTCATTGTTTGATTCCTAGAATCAATTTCATCCGTTCTCGGAGAAATGAACTATGGAATTTGATCTATTTTGAAGTAAGTAAGATTACTCACTCGTAAGCACCGCCTTTGGCCTTAGCCAATTTACTTCCAAATCGTAAATATTTGATATTAAATACTTTAATAATAACTTATTAGGATTTAATACGCACCCAACTCAACTACCTGAACAGTTTCAAAATCATCAATCAGCATTCGGAGCGATTCTTTCATCAACAAAGGCAAAGCAACATCAAGCGCGCAACTCAAATCAAATTTCTGGTTTGTGTATTGTATCGATTCTTGTTTCAACAAATTCATCAAATCAGGCATTGCTTCGTAATCAAACAGTAATCGAAGATGGTGAAACACCTCAATTTCTACAATTTTCGCATTCAAAAGTGCATCTTTGGCTGCTGTTCGATATGCATTTATCAAACCACCAACGCCCAATTTCGTTCCTCCGTAATAGCGGATAACGCCAATTAAAACATTTGATAACTCAAAAGATTGAATTTGACCTAAAATTGGTGCGCCTGCACTATTGTTTGGCTCACCATCGTCATTTGCACGAAAAGTTTCTTTATCCAACCCAAACCGATATGCATAACAGAAATGTCGCGCCTGATGATGCTCTTTTTTCCATTCTTCCAAAAACATTTTTGCTTCATCTTCGGAATAACAAGCCACAGCGATGCCAATAAACTTTGAACCTTTTTCTTTGTAAAGTCCTTCGGAACGCTTTTTTAGCGTTTTGTATGTGTTTGTTACTTCCAAAAATGTTCATTAAAAAACCTCAATATTAATAATACTGAGGCCTTTCAAATTTATAGTAATTATCTATTATTCTCTTTCTTTACCTTTTCCTAATTCGTTACCAACGAAAGTACCGTTAATAATTTGATTTTGGAATTCACGCATTCCGCCTGGTGAATGAGGCATCAAAATAGATGAGTTCTTAGAATTTGCACCGATTTCACGAATCGTATCAAAATATTGAGTCATTAATACAAACTGCATCACTTCTTCATGCGAAACTTGTTCAACTGATTTTTTGAAATCCGTGACTGATTCTTTAAAACCACGCACAATTTCAAGTCGCTGCTGTGCAATACCTTGTCCAGAAAGTCGTTTTGATTCCGCATCCGCTTCAGCTTCTTTGATGATTTTAATTTTCAAAGCTTCACCTTCTTCTGATGCTGCTTCTTTTTCTCTTTTCGCAGCGTTTATTCTGTTCATCGATTCTTTTACTTTCGCATCAGGATTGATATCTGTTACCAAAGCTTTTATAATCACAAAACCATATTCTTGCATGCTTTCAGAAATATTTTGCTGAACAGCAATCGCAATATCTTCTTTTTTGGCGAATACATCATCCAATTCCAATTTTGGAACTTCGGCACGCACATCATCAAAAATGTATGAAGCAATTTGGTTTCTTGCATTATCCAATGAATAATAAGCTTCTCTTACTGAATTTCTGTCAATCTTGTATTGCACTGAAACTTGTAAATGA
>Ga0105045_10002620_pt1 | contig 15241 bp, 10 predicted proteins | sample MAT02_FD_78089 | JGI IMG/M metagenome (GOLD analysis project Ga0105045, IMG submission 78089) | Freshwater microbial communities from Lake Fryxell liftoff mats and glacier meltwater in Antarctica - MAT-02 (megahit assembly) | ecosystem: Environmental > Aquatic > Freshwater > Ice > Liftoff...
GATACTGGCATTGGCATTGCCCCTGCCGATCACAAAAAGATTTTTGATGCCTTTTGCCAAGTTGAAAGCTCACCGACCCGTCATTATGAAGGAACGGGGCTAGGGCTAACCATTTGCCGCAAAATTGTGCATTTGATGGAGGGCAAAATTGCCGTCGAAAGCGCTCCGGGCTTGGGTTCAACCTTTTGGTTTACGGTTCCGTTAAAATGTCTAGCTCCTTCTCCGAATGGATCTGCCATGTCTGATCTATCCAATGTTCCGGTGTCTAATGTTCCGGTGTCTAATGTTCCGGTTGCTGATGCTGCGTTGTCGTCTGAGTCAGAAACCCTGACTCCTAGCATTTTGGTGGTTGAAGACACGGCGCAGAACCGTACTCTCATGCTGAGTATGCTCAATCGTCTGGGCTACTCTGCGAATGCGGTGACCAATGGCCAAGAAGCCCTTGACCATTTGACAGATCATTCCTACCAATTGATTTTGATGGATTGCCAAATGCCCGTTCTCAACGGCTACGAGGCGACCCAAGAACTCCGACAGCGCGAAGCGGCGGCTCCTAGTGAAGCGCCGGTGGTGGTGATTGTGGGTGTTACGGCCTATGCCATGACGGGCGATCGCGAAAAATGCCTCGCCTGCGGCATGGATGACTATCTCAGCAAACCCTTCCGGCTCAAGGATTTGGTCGCCCTCCTCGAAAAATGGCTGTAGGTGATGGTTGCTAGGGATTTGGCCATGAGCGGCCATAGGTTGCGCCGATGGGGAGAGGGCGGAGGTTTAGGAGCCATCCAGAGCCTGAGGAGTGGCTTAAGCTAGAGGGGTAGTGTAATCCCTCATTTCTGTGATCTCGCTGCGTTTTGCCTGTGTTATCCACTCGCCTGCGGGTCTTTCGTGATGAACGCCCCCGACCTATCTGCGATCGCCCCTCACTGCCCGCCGCCGCCCTTACGCAAGATTATCCATGTCGATATGGATGCGTTTTATGCGTCGGTTGAACAGCGCGATCGCCCGGAGTTGCGGGGCAAACCCGTAGCGGTGGGGGGTCTTCCTGAGCAGCGCGGAGCCGTGGCTGCTGCGAGTTATGAGGCGCGTCAATTTGGGGTGCATTCCGCCACGCCTTCCCGCATTGCGCTCCAAAAATGCCCCCACCTGATTTTTGTAAAACCGCGTTTTGCCGTCTATCGCCAGGTTTCTGAGCAAATTCGGGCGATTTTTCAGCGCTATACCGACTGGGTAGAACCGCTATCGTTGGACGAAGCCTATTTGGATGTGACGCTCAACAAGATCCATCAACCCTCGGCCACCCGCATTGCAGAGGAAATTCGGCAAGCCATTTTGGGCGAAACCCAGTTGACGGCCTCCGCTGGGGTTTCTGTGAATAAGTTTTTGGCCAAGATGGCCTCTGGGATGAACAAGCCCAATGGTCTGACGCTGATTCGCCCAGAGGAGGCCGAAGCCTTTTTGGCAGAGCTGGCGATTGAGCGGTTTTATGGGGTTGGGGTGGCCACGACGGCCAAAATGCATCAGCTTGGAATTCACACCGGAGCCGACCTGAAGCAGTGGTCAGAAGCCGCGCTGCTCGAAGCTTTTGGCAAGGTTGGGCCGTTTTACTATCGGATCGTGCGAGGGCAGGATGATCGCCCGGTCAACCCAAACCGGATTCGCAAATCGGTGGGGGTGGAAACGAGCTTTTTGGAAGACTTGGGCGATCGCCCTTCCCTCCTAACTGCCCTCTATGCCCTCGCCACCGAACTCCAACACCGCCTCGGTGAAGCGCAAACCCAGGGACGCACCCTCACCCTCAAGGTCAAATATGCCGACTACCGCCAAGTGACGCGCAGCCGCACCGCCCTCATGCCCTTTGCCGATCTCCCAACCCTGATCCACCAAGCCGAAGCCTTATTAGACCTGATTGAGATGGAGGCGCAAAAGGTGCGGTTGCTTGGGTTATCTATGTCTAACCTCGGTCAGCCGCCCTTAAACCCTGCCACCCCCGCTCCTGTCTACCGCCAACTCACGCTTCCCTTGGAGGGTGTTGGCGCTCTTGACGCTGAGACGGGTTGCCTCGGGTGAAGACTCGCGCATCTTATCGCCGCAGCCATGATCCATAGAATATTTCTCTGTCATTCTCGCGCAGGCGGAAATCCATCTTGAGAGTCGGGCAAACAATGAATGACCTCAACTACAGAGGATCGATGCGCGCTTCTAGGCGGGTTTCGAGGTCGTCGGGGAGAGCTGTGAAAAAGTCGTAGCCTGTGAGTTGCTCGATTTGGTCTACCGATTGGCGATATTGTTGCCAGTCGTTGCTGCGAATGCCGTCGAGGTTGGGCAAAATTACGGCAATGACGCGATCGCCCTCCTGCACCTCTGTCGCAGAGGTAATGGGGCGATCTAACACCAGCACAATTTTCCAGGTGTACTCAGGCACCGTGACCCGTCCGCGCCCGACGGTGTCGCTGCGCCCCCGTGACCCGACCCCGCCCACCCCAGATCCCCCCGCCAAGATGTAAAGCTCATTGCCTTGGGCGACTAGGGTGCGGCAATAATTTTCTAAATCACCCCAGGGGCCTTGGTTGTTGTCTGGCGACTGCGGCATGATGTTGGTCATGAGAAACACCGATTCGCTGTCTTCTCGCTGGCGGTTGCGATCTGCCGCCGGAACTAGGTGCCCTCGGTCAAAGCCGCTGCCTGTGTAGTCGGTGGGCAGCACCCGATACCAGTCTTGGGGGAGGGTTTCATCGGGGGCAAAGTCGAGGCGATCGCCCTGCCCTAGCCACGCTGCATTAAGCTGCCAACTCACCCAGTTAGGGATGCCGCGATCGCGGTTATAGGCCAGGGCATATTGCGGGCGAACGATCAAAAAGTTGTTGGCATTGCTGGGGTCGGGGGTTGCGGCGCTGGGGTTGCCGAGCCGCAAATGCACACTCTCGGAGGGCGTTTCGCGGGGTTGTGGCCAACAGCCCAGCAGCATTAGCCCGCCGATGCCCAGCGCCAGCAAGGGAACCCAGGCGGGCGATCGCCCTCCCCGCCGCCCCAGGCGCGGCTTCCCTGGTGTGAGCCTTGCCGCTCTCGCCGCTCTAGAATGTTCCATCACACTACTCTCCCTGTCGCCAAAACGGCTGACGTCAAAGGCTGAAGGTGCGTCTAGGGGCAGATCATTAAGCGGAGCCGAATGAGCTGACCTGAATTCAGCTAAAGCCTTTCAACTAAAGCCTTTCAACTAAAGCATCCCAGCTAAAGCATTCCAGCAAGCCTGAACCCGGTTAGCTCATTTTGGTTAAACCGTTTGTAAGGCTGCCAAGAGTGAGGTCTTGACCTCCTCGGAGGTAGCTGTCCAGCCGACGATGCCGCCCTGCGCCCGCACCATCTCTAGGGTAGCTTGCTTAAACTCAGGAAAGTAGCTTTCGGTACAGTCTTCAACCATGAGGCACTCATAGCCGCGATCGTTGGCTTCCCGCATGGTGGTTTGAACGCAGACCTCCGTGGTCACGCCGGTTATTAAGAGATGGGTGATGCCGTTTTCCTGCAAAAAGTCTGATAGCGGTGTATTGTAAAACGCGCCTTTGCCGGGTTTGTAGATCACGAGTTCCCCTTCTGCGGGGGCGAGGGCCGGGATGGTGCCATTGCCCGCTTCGCCCCGCACCAAAATGCGCCCCATTGGCCCGGTATCCCCGATTTTGAGAGCGCCATCGCCCCGATTGCGCTTAGAAGGGGGGCAATCTGACAGGTCGGGATCATGGCACTCTATGGTGTGAATGATAGGCAACTGCAACTCCCGAAAGGTGGCTAGGAGCGATTGGAGGGCGGGAATAATGGCTTGTAAACGGCTAACATCGTTTCCTAGGGCATCTCCAAATCCTCCAAGTTCCATAAAATCGCGCTGCATATCAATGATGATCAGCGCTACATGCTTGAGGGAGGTTGGCAGGGAGTAGGGATAGGGGAGCGCGGGAATCGTGGGCATGGGTGGATGAATCGCTAGATAAACTTCGATCAACTATACGTAATTGGGGAGAGGCTAATGGAATTATTGACTACCTAAAAGGATTATATAGCGGTTCTTTGCCGGGTGAGGTCTTGTAGACCCCGACAAAACCCTTGCTGAATAAGGCTTTCAAAAATCAACCTGTACTTCACTGAACCAGGAACCGCTATAGCGGTTTTTTCAAGATATGAGGTGCGCTCAACTTGGGGACACTCCCTGAAACAAGGGGCTTAAGCCCCTTGCCCGTACTTCACCATCGTGAAAACCGCTATATTGACTACCTAAAAGGATTATTAATTACTTAAACCTTGTTTAACTTGAAACCCAGTGGTTTCCCTCACCCTAAATCCCTCTCCCCAAGGAGAGGGACTTTGAGAGCTTTTCCGGCTCCCCTCGCCTTTTGGGAGAGGGGCTGGGGGTGAGGGCTAAAACTACAGTTTTCAATGTGGACTTGGTTTAAAGGGATTTATTGACTACCTAAAGGGGGCGATCGCCACAATTTCACAATTTATGGACTCGCAGGGAAATAAAGTACTCGTTGATCGGGCTTCGGCTCCGCTCAGCCCTCGGTTTTGCTCAGCCCTCGATCGCTTGAGGTACTCGTTGCTCAGCCCTCGGTTTTGCTTAGCCCTCGATCGCTGAGGGTTGAGCGAAGCCGAAACCTGGCCACTGGCAACCCATTGGGCAAATGCTTTGAGACGGCAGATCTGACCTGTGTAGGGGATTTAGTAGAACCAGTATCTACGCGCAATAATGAACTAAGGTAGTCTTCGCGGTATGGCTACCCCGATACCGTTGCCCATCAACCTAGCTCCAGGTTGATTTTGGCCTAATGCTTGCGAGGTTTGCACCATGGCTTTTCCCGACGCTGATTTCCCAGATGACGCACCCTCCAGTGAGGATGTATCCAGATCTGATAAGCCCCAAGCTCCACCACCACCAGGCAATGATTGCTTTCCGGTCGTGGGGATTGGAGCCTCTGCCGGAGGTTTAGAGGCGTTCACCCATCTCCTTGAACATTTGCCCGCCGACACGGGCATGGGCTTTGTTTTTGTGCAGCATTTAGATCCTAACCGACCCAGTTTGTTGGATGAGATCTTGGCGCGGATTACAAAAATGCCAGTGCATGTGGTGGAAGATGAGATGGCGATCGCCCCTAACCATGTCTATGTGATCCCATACAACACCACCATGACGCTTGAGGCTAACCACTTGCGCCTATTGCCCCGCGATCAGGGGCAGCATATGCCCATGGCCATTGATATCTTCTTTCATTCGTTGGCAGAGTCACGGGGAAGTAAGGCGATCGCTGTGGTGTTGTCGGGGGGCAATGATGACGGCACCCTAGGCTTAGAAGCAATTAAGGCCGCTGGTGGCATTACCTTTGCCCAGATAACAGAATCGGCAGAGGTAGACAGTATGCCCAAATCTGCGATCGCTTCAGGCCAAGTCGATTTTACGCTGACCCCTGAGGCGATCGCCACCGAACTCGTCAATATTAGCCAGCATCCGTTTTTGGCTACCCCTAACCCAGAGGTGATAGAACACTCATTTGCCAACAAGCAAGACAGCCTCTCTAGTATTTTTGGCTTGCTCCGCAGCGCCTTTGGGTTAGATTTTACGCACTACAAAAACACCACGATTCAGCGACGCATTGGGCGGCGGATGGCGCTCCATCACCTAGAAACCCTAGATGACTATCTGCGCTATATCGAAGAAAACCCTGCCGAGGTGCGAGCCTTATATCAAGAAATCTTGATTCATGTCACCAGCTTTTTTCGCGACCCCGAAGCCTTTGCCAACCTCAAGCGAGATGTGTTTCCAGCACTGTTGCGCGATCGCCCGCCCAATATGCCCATTCGCGTTTGGGTAGCAGGGTGCGCCACCGGAGAAGAAGCCTACTCTATTGCCATCAGCCTGCTCGAATTCTTGGCTCACCAGCCCCAGCCCCCCCAGATTCAGATCTTTGCCACCGATGTCAGCGAACGGTCAATCGAAAAAGCGCGGCTGGGTGTTTATTCACCCAGCCAAGTGAGTAACGTTTCCCCTGAGCGCCTCCAGAACTTTTTTGTGGCCAGCAACGGCAGCTATCAAATCAAGAAGACCTTGCGAGAATGTTGTGTCTTTGCCCGTCAAAACCTAATTGGCGATCCACCTTTTTCTCGGATGGACTTAATTAGTTGCCGCAATGTACTGATTTATTTAGGTGCATCGCTGCAAAAAAAAATATTGCCGATCTTTCACTATGGGCTAAAACCAAATGGGTTTCTAATGCTGGGTTCTTCCGAAACCGTAGGAGATTTTTCTAGCCTATTTCATTTGATCGATCAAAAAAATAAAATTTATCTCAAGCAAGCAAGCTCTTTATCATTGCGTACAGACCTAAATATCTTTAGCCAGCCCGCCGAAACACCCCCCTCACCCTTAGAGCGAGAAGGTCATTTGGACGAAGGCAACCTGTTTACCATTGCCGATCAAATCGTATTAAGCGCCTTTGCTCCTGTGGGTGTTCTGGTAAATGCCAACCTAGACATTGTGCAATTTCGAGGACAGACGGGAGCCTACCTAGAACCCTCTCCGGGTCAAGCTAGTTTGAATGTCCTCAGATTGATTAAAGAAGAATTGAGGCTTGATCTTCGTACTCTTTTGCACCAAGTTAAAAAAGATAGAAAAGTAGCATACAAAGAAGGGATCAAACTTAAGGATAGAGAGCATACTTGGCAAGTCAAGATAGATGTCATACCGATTCAGGTGAATGCTACTGACGATGATCATTTCTTAATCTTGTTTGGCGAAACATTATTGCCTACAGAGCCAAAAACCCGTGCTAAGACCCGGACTTCGGCTAGCCAAAAAAAGCAGAGCCAAGAGCAATCAGAAGTTCTGCGGCTCGAAAAAGAACTTGATATCACGAAATTACATCTAAAATCGATCATCGAAGAACAGCAATCAAGCAATCAAGATCTGAGGGCAGCCAACGAAGAAATTTTGTCGAGTAATGAAGAGTTACAAAGCACCAATGAAGAACTGCAAACGGCTAAGGAAGAAATTCAAGCCACAAACGAAGAGCTAAGCACCATCAATGATGAACTCTATCGCCGCAATGCAGAAACAGTGCAGGTGAGCAATGATTTTCAGAATTTGCTGAGCAGTATCGACATTCCGATTTTGATGTTAGAAGCTGACTTACGAATTCGCCGCTTTACGCCGACAGCAGCCACCCTATTTAACCTAATTCCGTCCGATATTGGCCGCCCCTTCGGAGATATTAAACACAAACTCAAGGTGAGCGATCTAGACGAACAAATTCTAGAGGTCATAGACACCCTAAACATCAAAACCCAAGAAGTGCAAGATCAAGATGGGTGTTGGTTTGACCTAAGGATTCGTCCCTATCGCACCCTCGACAACCGCATTGATGGAGCTGTGATAGTGCTCTTTGGGATTGATGCTCTCAAGCGCAGCTCAGAACGGTTGCGAGAGGCCGAAGATTATGCCAATGCCATCGTGCAGACGCTCCGTGAGCCGCTGATTGTGCTCAATGCAGATCTACATGTAGTGACAGCCAACCAACGGTTTTATGACACCTTTAAGGTATCGCCCCAAGAAACAGAAAAAAACCTAATTTTTGATTTGGGCAATCAGCAATGGAATATCCCTCAGTTGCGATCGCTCCTCGAAGACATATTGCCCCATAACACCGAAATTAATGATTTCCAGGTGGAGCATAAATTTGAGCAGATCGGCCAAAAAGTGATGCTGCTCAACGCCCGCCGAATGCCTCTCAATAATGGAGATGCTTTGATCTTATTGGCGATCGAAGATGGAGATACCTTTTCCTAAAAAAGGCTCTAAAAAAAGGCTCAGCTATCCCGCTATACCTACAACACAGCCTCTCCTGATTAAGCTGATTTTGAGTAAAAAGCTTCTCTAATAGGGGCTGTGGAGCTTGATAGTATTTTCGGCATTGACCATTTCAGTTATTCATTAAAAGTAGTAGAAATTATTCTATTTTTTAAAAAATATCTAGGAGCCAACTTGGCTATTCACATTGAGAAATATATTAAAATCTGGATTCTTTCTATTAAATAAGGTATGATTTGCTTATAAGAAAAAACGCTATCAATAAAGAACGAAAGGAAATATTTTAGCTCTTAGCTCTTAGCTCTTAGCTCTTAGCTTTTAGGTTACGTGAATGCTCAAAATTAATGCCTGAGGCATAACGAATGACTTCACTATTCGCACCCAATCCCTAGCAAATCATTGTACTTTCTATTCAGAGCTACCCCGTTGTAGTCAAGCTCTTAGGTAAAGCGTAGAAAGGATGCTAGGTATTTCAAAAAACATGAGGCGAAGCATCATTTAGAATGTCGTCTAAATGACTGATCTGGTTGATTCAAGTCTTCCAGTTTACTTAAAAAGTCTTTAAAGGCTAAGGTGCCTAGTCTATTACTGTAGTCTGAGCTACTTATAGGCTGACTGAGCGCACAGGCTAAAGCAAGAATTAACTGCACTACAGCATTTTTGAAGCCAATAAGGCACATGGATGACCCTGAAGCCCTTGCTGACAAACGGGAGTTTGTGCCTTGCCCAGCGCGTTAATGTTGGATGTCACCCCACTATTCTGAGTAGCGTAACCTAATCTATCTCATGAACTGCGTAATTTTGGGGCGGGTGCGTAGCTTTGTATACAAACCCTTGAATTCTTTTTCTTAAGGTTTTATCTACTGAGTATTACAGAAGATTACAGAATATTCAGGCGCTTTGAACTAATTTCCCTGTTCCCCAATGAGGAACATAAAATGGATATATTCCATCAGATTGAGGCGGTTTATCGTCGGGCATTGCTTTTGCGGCAATATGCGACAGAATCCCCTGTTTCACCAGAACTGCTTGAAAAAGCACTCCAAGAACTCTACTTTGTTTTAGAAGAGTTGCAGACATCCCAAGAGGAGTTGAACCAGCAAAATCTAGAATTAGCGGCCACCCGGCAGGCTGTTGAAATCGAACGTCAGTGTTATCAATTATTGTTTGAGCTTGCCCCCAGCGGCCAGTTGCTTACTGATTTGCATGGTAATATTCAACAGGCTAATCGCTACGCTGCCGATCGATTGTTCTTTATGCCCCAAGACTATCTCATCAACAAACCCGTGCTGGTGTTTATTGATGAGACTGATCGCGATCGCTTTCAATCTCACTTAATGAATGTCGTTCCTGGCCAGAGCTGGGAGGTCATGCTTAACCCCCGGAAGGGAACCTTAATTTCGGTGGCGATCGCCATCACCCCTATCAAAGACCCTAAGCACCGCAAGACGATGCTCCTTTGGTCGCTCCAAGCCATTCCCCCGGTGGCAGATCATCCCCTCAACCCCTGACCTAAGCGATTTTTGTTCTGATTCAACGCAAAATTTCTGAGATCTCTATGGATAAATAGAACTCTTCTAGAAATATTTGAAGTTAAAAAGCATTCTACCGATCTATTCATTTCTGTGAACGTAAGAATTTGAGAGTCTTCAACGGTTAAGGAGTCATTTCTTTGAAAACTCTAAAAGCTCCCATAACAGACGTTATTCTCTTGCTTCTCGGTATCGATCTAGAGCTTAAGCTCGTCCTAACTTGAGGCTATAGCGGTTCTTTGCCGGGTGAGGTACAGTAGACCCCGACAAAACCCTTACTAGAATAAGGCTTTCAAAAATCAACCTGTACTTCACTGAACCAGGAACCGCTATATGAGAAAACCATAACTATGACTATGGCAAAGCAAATTGAAGCCGTTTATCAACGGGCATTGTTATTGCGCCAACGGGCAACAGAGTTTCCGGCACAAGAAAAGCTCATTAACGATGCAATTAATGAGCTTAACTTTGTATTAGAAGAATTGCATACATCGGAAGAAGAATTACGTCTGCAAAATCATACGCTGTTGATGACTCGCCAGTTGGTTGAAGCAGAGCGTCAACGCTATCAAGACTTGTTTAATTTAGCGCCAGATGGTTATCTTGTAACTGATCAGATGGGGATCATTCAGCAGGCGAATGTGGCGATCGCCCTCATGTTTAATCGATCGCAAGAAGCCTTGTCTGGCAAACCGTTGTCGCTGTTTATAGCAGACTCAGCGCGTCCGATCTTTTATGCCATGCTCGATCAGATTAACCAGCAATATTCTTCTGAGCAGGTGAAGACCCAGCATTGGGAAACCCAAGTCTCTCCCTACCAAGGAGAGTCAGTGGCAGTCTCTATTACATTGTCTATGACTTGTAATCCTGAAGGGAATGGTTTTAATTGCCTCTGGTTATTGCATGACATTACTCCCCAAAAACGGATAAATTTTCTACTAGAACAGCTCAATACAGAGCTAGCATGTCAGGTTGAAAAGCGAACAGCTCAACTCCAGCAAGTATTAGACTTTGAAACGAGCCTCAAGCGGATCGCCGATCATGTTCATGACAGCCTCGATGAGCATCAGATTTTGCAAGTCGTTGTGCAAGAACTTGTCCAAAGCTTAGATGTTTTGGACTGTGAAGCCACTTTCTATGATGCAGAAACCGATACGTTTACGATCCGTTATCAGAGCCACCGCAGTGATGATTTGGCGATCGCCGATTCACCCATCGAAACTGACTCAATCATCCCGATAGATGTGACCCCAGAGGGCTATAGCCAGATGCTGCAAGGGCAGTATTTGCAACTGTGTGAAATGAAGCCAACCCGCTTTACAACACCCAGGGTGATCTTGATGTGCCCCATTATTGATGCCCAAACGGTAATTGGCGGGCTACATTTATTTAAGCCAAGCTTAGATGTTTTTAGTGATATCGAAATTCGGTTAGTGGAGCAGGTTGCAAATCAATGTGCGATCGGTATTCGCCAAGCTCGTTTATATCAAGCGGCTCAAGCTCAGGTGCAGGAATTAGAACAACTACATCAGGTTAAAGATACTTTTTTGAGCACCGTTTCCCATGAATTGCGGACGCCATTGTCGAATATCAACATGGCAATTCATATGCTAGAGCTGAGCCTGAAAGAACCCCTATCCCTTGAAGAATGTCATCTTCGCTTTGACCGATATCTAAAAATTTTGAGGGTTGAGTGTCACCAAGAAATTACCCTCATTAATGATCTGCTTGATCTGAGTCAAATCGATGGGCAGAAAGAACCCCTACCCTTGAATACGTTTGACCTCAACTTCTGGCTACTCAACATCATCGAGTCTTTTGAAGTACGGATCGCCGATCAACATCAACAACTTCAGATTAATATAGAACCCAATCTCCAATCGCTCACGACCAATGCATCAGTATTTAAGCGAATTCTAGCTGAGTTGCTAAATAATGCTTGCAAATATACTGCCCCCCATGAAACCATTAGGGTGACGGCTCATGCCACAGACCAAACCTTTCAACTGACCGTTAGCAACTCTGGAGTCAATCTATCTGCTGAAGAACTAGATCATTTGTTTGATCGCTTCTATCGGGTGCCTAGCCATGATCCCTGGAAGTCTCGGGGTACCGGATTGGGGCTTGCCCTCCTGCGGCAAAAAGTAGAGCAACTAGGCGGAATGGTTCGAGTTGATAACCCAGAATCATGGCTCTCATTTAGAGTTGAAATTCCTTGGCTACCTGCCCCGACTTCCTCAAGATGAATGCCTCAAGATGAATTGAACAGCCGTAGGTGTTTAGCATTCCTAGCGCAACAGAATTTATGGCAATGTAAGCCCTCTTAAGTCGGTGGGCTGAATTAAATTGAGCTTAGTTACCGGGTTTCGAATCCGCTCAACCCTCTTCCCGTCAGAGCTTGAGCATTGAGCGCAGTCGAAATGCGGCTTACAAATAATTACGTCTTTCTCCTGAATCAGGTTTTTGCTAACAAAATTTTGGCTACCCTTGAGCGGCTCAGAACTGGGTCTTTTTGTAGGTCGTTTAGAGGTCGTCAGATTGGAGGCGATCGCCCCGAATTGACATATCTAGAAGTTGCATCGGGTGCAGCACCGGCATAACGTGACCTTGCTTTTCGAGGTGGTTGCTAATTTGCACGAAGCAGCCAATGTTAGCGGATGCCACCACCGAGGCTCCGGTGTTGAGCAGGTTGGTTACTTTTTGGCGACCCAGTTCTTCCGCAACTTCGGGTTGCAGGATGTTGTAAACCCCAGCACTGCCGCAACAGAGGGCTGCATCAATGGGTTCGCGGATTTGTACCCCAGGGATTTGGCGCAAGAGTTGGCGGGGTTGGAGGCTAATTTTTTGGCCATGGAGCATGTGGCACGCATCTTGGTAGGCGATCGCCAATTTCCCGTCCTGCAACGGCGACAGTGGAGCCGTCAGCCCCACGTTATATAGAAACTCCTGAACATCCTTGACCTTGGCCGAAAAGGCCGCAGCCCGCTCGGCATAGGCTGGGTCGTCTTTGAGCAGGTGGCCATAATCTTTGCTGGTGTGGCCGCACCCCGAGGCATTGATCACCACCGCATCTACATCGGTATCGGCAAAGGCATCGATCAACCGACGGGCAAAGGCGCGGGCTTGGTCTTCTTCCCCTTGGTGGTGGGACAGAGCACCGCAGCACCCTTGGTTAGGGGGGATGATGACTTCGCAGCCGTTGGCCGTCAACACGCGGACGGTCGCATCGTTGACTTCGGGGTTAAACAACCGTTGCACACAGCCCAGCAGCACCCCTACCCGATAGCGCTGTTGCCCTTGGGCTGGGATGCGCTGGGGGAGGGTGTCTTGGAAGGCTTGGGGCGAGAGGGGCGGCAGCAAGCCTTCCATGGCCGCTAGCTGGGGCGAAATCTGCTGGAGCCAGCCCAGGGATCGCAGCCAGGTTTGTAGCCCCGTGCTTTGATATAGCCCCACGGGGCGCATCAGCAGGCGCAAGCGTTGGGGATAGGGGAACAGCGCAAAAATCAGTTGGCGCAGGAGTTTTTGGGCGAGGGGGCGGTTGTGGTTGCGGTTGATTTGGGGGCGGGTGGCCTCGATCAGGCGATCATATTGCACCCCTGATGGGCAGGTGGTGACGCAGGCATAGCACCCTAGGCAAGAGTCAAAATGCTCGATGGCCGGGGCTTCTAGGGGAGCCTCGCCATTGTTGATCGCTTCCATTAGGTAAATGCGGCCTCGGGGCGAATCCATTTCCTTGCCCATGACGCGGTAGCTGGGGCAGGTGGAGAGGCAGAAGCCACAATGGACGCAGGCATTAATCAGCGCCGGGTCGGGGGGATTCTGGGGATCAAACCCAGCGCTTGGGGCGGGGTTGTTTGAGGGGGGTTGAAGAGCCGGATTTTCGGAGGTTTGCATGGAGTAATGGGTGCAGGGATCAGGGGTTGAGAACTGGAGGATGGATGGTGGGGATCGCTAGATCTGACCCACAAACCGCCCAGGGCTGAGGATGCGCTGGGGATCAAAGCGCTGCTTTAGGTCTTGCATGAGGGGGAGGCTGTTGCCGACCACGCCCCATAACTCTAAATGGGGCTGAAGCTGGTGTTTGAGGTTGGGGCTGGCTTGTAGGATCGACAGGAAGCCGCCCTGGGTTTGGCAGCGATCGCGCATTTCCTGCAATTGTGTTGCGAGGGAAGCGGGGGCGATCGCGCCGACCTCCCAGGCCACGGTGCCTAGGCCGCTGCCAGCATGGATGGTGCCGAGGGTGAGTGGAAATTGGGCGTGCAGGTCGGTGAGTAAGGCCACGGCTTGGCTGGGTCTTACTCCTATTTTGCAAGTGATAGTGGTCGCATGGGCAGGGCTATCCCACAATTCTCGTAATTGTTTCCATAGACTTGCTTCAGGATCATCCGTGGCGCTGGGCAGGAGGCGATCGCCCTTTAACCCTTGGGCTTGCGCCATCTCAAGCGCCTGCGCCAGTTGTTGCTCAACACTGATCGCAATGCTTTGGAAGCGAATGAATAACCCCAGATCTGAGGGTAGCCCTTGCCCTAGACCTAGGGCGACTAGGGTGGGGGGAGCGAGTAGCTCAATGGCTGTGGGCGTTAGGGAGGATAAGAGCAGGGCTTGGAGGAGGTGGGCGATCGCCTCTCCGTTTCCGGTGAGCACGGCTGTTCCGGCAGCATCGGGGAGCGGGTAGGTGCGAAAGGTCAGTTGGCTCAGGATGCCTAAGCTGCCGTAAGATCCGGTCATCAGCTTCATCAAGTCATAGCCCGCCACATTTTTGACGACCTTGCCCCCAGCCTTCGCGATTTTGCCATCACAACGCACCAGGCTGAGGCCAATCAATAGATCTCGCACGCCGCCATAGCGCTGGCGCAAGGCTCCGGCATCGGCGGTGGCCACAATGCCCCCCAGGGTAGCGCGATCGCCATAGGCCGGGTCGAGGCTAATAAACTGCCGATGGGTGGCCAGTTGGGCTTGCAGCGCCGCAAACGATACCCCCGCTTCTGCCGTTACCACCATATCTCCCACCGCATGGTCGAGGACGTGGGTTAAGCGCTCCGTCGAAACCACGACTCGAATGCCCTCCGCCAAGCCACCCCAAGCCAGCTTAGACCCTTGGCCGCAGGGCAATAACGGCACCTTTTCCTGGGCAGCCCAAGCCACGACCTCCGCCAATTCGCTGACAGTTCTAGGAGCCACCACACAGTCAGGGAACGTCCCCGGTTGCAAGGCTGCACCCAAAGCGGTTTGGCGATCGGGGGGCAGCCTATCCCAGGTTGTCAGTGCTGCGGCACCGACGATGGATTCGAGTTGTGATTCGAGTTGGGAGGCGATCGCACCCATGCCTTATCCGTCCACCTTACGTAATGACAGCGGTTGCGGGTATGCCCGCGACTGCTACGGTCTTCCTTCAGATTACCGTCTTTCCAGGGATCAGGTGCCCAGATCCCCAGTCTTGATCCCCATAGGAACTGGGGGAATCCATTGAGAAATGCATTGACAAAATCTATTAAGGAAATCTATGGATTCTTTAGGATGGAATGGCTAATGTTTAGAAAACCCTCCAATAGGATAGAAGAAGGGGCTAAAAGATGGTGACGTAGCCCCCAACGGGTAGCTTTTTGAAGATTTCCTCGGATTTTAAGCCGATCAGCTTTACCCCAGTTCGCTTCCCAAAGTACGCTTAACCACAGACGCGATTCATCCTCTCAAAAACCAATCTATCCCTCAAAAAATCCATCGATTGATACCAGTTTGATTAATATAGCCATAGCCACAAAATTTAGGACATATCAGCGTCATTCCCGTGGAAACGGGAATCCATGGGTTGCCCGACTCTCAAGATGGATTTCCGCCTGCGCGGGAATGACAGATCAATGTCCTA
>Ga0105045_10002622_pt1 | contig 15239 bp, 17 predicted proteins | sample MAT02_FD_78089 | JGI IMG/M metagenome (GOLD analysis project Ga0105045, IMG submission 78089) | Freshwater microbial communities from Lake Fryxell liftoff mats and glacier meltwater in Antarctica - MAT-02 (megahit assembly) | ecosystem: Environmental > Aquatic > Freshwater > Ice > Liftoff...
CATCCGTGTACCTTAAGATCCTTTCAAACATCCCCCTATTGGCAGTCGTTCGCTTCCTTGGGTTGTTTCGCAGCTTGCCTAGCCTTGTCCTTGCCACGCGAAGGAGAAGCACAGGACCCTACGCCCGAACCAGCGGTCACCAGTCAAGCCAAGTTAACCAGTCAAGCCAAGTCAGCTCGCAATGCGTCACTGACTCTTCCTAGTGATGCTGGGCAGTACTGGATGGAGTATGACATTCGCCCCTACACTTCTCAAATGAAAAACGTAGACCGTCCCCAGCAAGCAGTGCTCGATTGGGTTCTACGCGATACGGGAACCGACGTATGGTTCAATGAACCAGCCGGCGTACTAACGGCCGATCGATCTACGCTGCGAGTCTACCACAATGAAGGGATGCAAAAAACCATCCAGCAAGTGTACGAAAGATTTGTCAATGGTACGAGTGAATCACAGATTTTTGCTATGCGAATCGTCATGATAGCCAACCCGGCTTGGCGCCAGCGAGCTCTGGGCTGGATGAAACCGGTGGAGGTACAAGCTCCGGGAGTGGGCGCATGGCTGCTTACTAAGGAGAATTCGGCGCTCTTAGGGGCAATGCTTCGAAGCAGGAATGACGTAGTTGAGACGGTTCTGCCACAAATCACTCTGTTTAATGGCCAATCATCGAACATTGAACAACTTAGATCACGAAACTACGTCCGTGAATACACTCGACAAGAACAGCCGTATCCAGCTTATGTGCCCGTTTCAGACGAGATACAAGAAGGATATCGGCTGCAGTTTAGTCCCCTGTTGAGTACAGATATGCGAATGATGGACGTTTCCTTGAAGTGCTCGATTGATCAGGTAGAACGTTTGAATAACGTTGCGATCGATTTGCCTGGTGCAAACGGCACAATGACCACAGCGCAGATTAACGTGCCTCAATTGGTGTCCTGGCGAATGCATGAACGATTTCGATGGCCTACGGATCAAGTCTTGATTCTTTCTTGCGGAGTGATAGCTGCACCTAACAACAGCCCTGTCCAAAACACGCTTTTTGGCAGTCCAGGTGCAACTGCGAATAACGGGATGTTTGGTATCGGTAAATTACTCCCCAACGCGGCCGGTACGAGATCAGATGCCTTATTGGTGATGGAGTACGTTGGTCCGGCGTCAGGTAACCTCTTGAACGGAACGAACCAAACGGCCAGTAACACGTCTCCGGGCGGAAATGGATTTTCCACTCCAACTTCGGGCAATACGAGCAGTCCAATTTCTCGTGGACGCTACTAGAATAAATAGGGTTCAATTTCGTTGATTGTCTGTTAGACTGACGAAAATCATGTTGCTCCCTACTTCTTTGCAGATTATTGAAAATCGTTACCTGCGAATTGGATGGTCGGATGGCCAAATCCTACAAACCTCGATCGGTGCGCTTCGAAAAGCGTGCCCTTGCGCGACTTGCAAGGAAAAACACAAACCGATTAACGCCCCGAATTCACCTGCCGGAGCGTCACGGATCGCTCTTCCGACACTGACTGCGCAAGAAACAAAGCCTTTAACGATAAGCCATATGCGACCGGTAGGAAATTATGCTTATAAGATCGATTTTTCGGACGGTCACTCGTCTGGACTATTTACAATGGAGTTGTTGAGAAAGTCAGGGTTGGCCGTTGAAGCAAATTCAACGGATTCGTAGTCTTCCGACTCCGTGAAGCTTCCTTTGCAGTTTAGAACAGATTAGGTCCGACGCGTTTTTACCGATGGCCGTTCCGAAACATCACCTCATTTCACCCGTTACTCCTGGAGTTAGTCCCGATGGGTCACGCTCGATCGACGCATTCCCAGCCAATCGCGTTGTCATTGGTTGGCGGGAATGGATATCTTTGCCTCTGTTGGGAATAAGTCGGTTGGACGCGAAGATCGACACAGGTGCTCGCAGCAGTTCCTTGGATGTTCACTCCATTCAAGAGTTTCGGAAGCAAAAACAATGTTGGGTTCGATTCCGAGTTTTGGAGGACATTGATTTATCGATGTCAGGACGTTTTGTAGAAGCGAGACTGATCGAGTACCGGAACGTCCGCGCGTCTAGCGGGCATGTAGCTCGACGCCCGGTTATAATTACCGAACTCGCGTTGGGATCACATAGCTGGCCGGTTGAGCTAACATTGAGCAATAGGCGAAACATGGGCTATCGGATGCTAGTCGGTCGAATGGCTATTGAAACGCGATTTCTGGTAGATGCTTCTCAAAGTCACTTGCTAGGCAACCAATTGAATTGCCCTCTGACACCGCTTTAGAGACGGATGGAGCACGAAGCTGAGCCCTCACACCCTATGATCATCGCTGTATTCGCATTAGGGGAAAAGTGCCGATCAAACACCGGGCGCAAGCTTGGAAGACTTTAACGGCAGCCGGTGTGATAAGTAGGACCAGACAGGCTGCGAATCACCAGGATGGGAAGACTTTGCGGCCTCAATTTCGTTACATGTCGGACAGCATGAAAAACCAGGCTCATTACGGTAATTTTGGCAGACTTGGTAATTCGCGAAAAATGGTTTTGGCTACTAAAGCAATCGAGAAAGGCTTACCGATACCAAACCTCGAAGCGATCACGTGGGACGTTTGATTCGTGCAAACGAGCCGGAATTGTGGTCGTTAATACTAAAGACGGAAATCGGGAGGATTGAAGCCCATGGATGGTTTCGCCCGAAATTGACAGTAATACACCGATGAGGTTGTGAAACGTTGCTAAGTAGATTGTCGGTTCCCGCTGAAGGGAGTCGGCAACGAACGGTCAACGAAGTCGAATAAGCCTTAACGGAAGTTGAAGCTTATTCATGGCCTCGATTTGCGAGAAAGCGATTTTAACGACGGCTTCGTGCGTTGAAACCGGGTTCACGTGAACTACTAGGGCGCGGATCACCCTTACTGTCGAACGTCATACATCGAAAATATGGAGATACACTCGATGAAATGGAAATTAATTGTTGGATCGTTAGTCATCGGAGCTAGCCTTTCAGGCCAAAGCTTCGGATTCGATCTACTGAATCGTATGCTTGGTGGTAGCGGTTGCGGATGTGCCAGCTCATGCTGCGACACGTCAGTTTCCGGACCATCTTGCGGATCAGAAATGGCTGGTTGCGGACCATCGTGCGGTGCTGAACAAGCATCATGCGATCCGTGCTCTGCAGCCGGCGGTGGCGCACCATCGTGCGGGGCTGAGACTGCTGGATGCGATCCTTGTAGCGGTGCTGCTGGTTGCGGACCAACTTGCGGAGCCGAAATGGCTTCATGCGATCCGTGCTCGGGTGCATCAGCACCTAGTTGCGGATGCGAAGCTCCGAAGAAGAAGTGCCGAAGCAAGCCTCTTCTGGGACTTCTGAAGGGCATCAAGTGCGAACTCAAAGCTGCACATGCTGCTAAGATGAAGTTTTTTAGCTGTGGTGACAAGAGCTGTGATGCTGGTTGTGATCCTTGCGGATCCGGTGCTCCAAGCTGTGGTTCCGAAATGGGTGGTTGTGGCGCAGGTCCTAGCTGCGGATGTGAGCAAGCTGGTTGTGATCCTTGCGGATCCGGTGCTGGCTGTGCTCCTTCTTGTGGCGCTGAAACAGCTGGTTGTGATCCTTGTGCAGCTGCAACTTGCGATAGCGGTTGCGGCGCGAAGAAGAAGCATTGCGGCCTTCTCTCCAAGCTTTTCGGATGCAAATCCAAGAAGTCTTGCGATGAAGGTGCATGCGATGCATGTGCAACTCCTTGCAACTCTTGCTCGGCTCCAGCACCAGCAGCTGTTCCAACAGAAGCAGCTCCCGCTGCAGCACCAGCTCCAGTAGTTGATCCAAGTGCTTACATGAACAGCAAGCGTCGTGTCATTCAGGTTAGCTCGGCAAACGTTCGTTAATTCGAACGCTCCGAGTCTCTGACCCTTAGAGACTGCGAACGCAAACTAAAACGGCCTGTAACCTTCAAAAGTTACTGGCCGTTTTTTTTTCCCACCAATCATACATTCCCATCAGTGCCTCTCTCATATCCGTTGGGTAACGCGATCGAATCTCGTCCCAATAAACGAATGCTTCATCTCGCAATGACAAACCCTCTGAGGTTAGTTCGCTTGTGGCTAACAATTCTTTCAAAACATAAGCGTCATCCTCGGCTTGTCGTTGAGTCGTCCAAAGCACGGGAAAGCGAAAGATTGATTTGTGCGATGTTACCAGTAGGCGGACCTGTCGATTCTGTGCGATAGTTCGTATGCGGTACTGAGCCCACCAACTCAACTGCTCAAAGCCATCCACGGTAACGATCGTGCGATCGTTCCAATTCGAGCTATTACGGCACCAACCGGAGATGGATTGCTCGACTTTGGAACTGTCTGAATGCAAACGAAACGCCACGATTTGGTGATTTTCGGGAACGGATCGTTGCAGCGTTTCCAATAAAGACGATTTACCACTACCATGAGGACCCACAATCGCTGCTCGCCGCTGCGGTACAAGAAGAAATCGAACGAAAAGCTGTTCAATGGATACGCCACCGCGAAGCTGAAAAGGGATTCTGCCGGGTTGGACATAGCGCGTTGAAAATGGATTCGAGGAAATCATACCTATATTGTGAATGCGTTCCAAAGCAACGCAAGACCGAGAGTAGCCAGAATCGTCGATCCAATTAGCTCTTGTCGGTTGAGATGTCAAGCTACTATTTTTCAACAGACCTATGGCGGTTTGCGTGCGACTAACAATCCTCTACCAAGATGACGATGTCGTTGCCGTCTATAAGCCGGCTGGCCTAGTCGTTCACCGAAGCGACTCCACGCCAGAAGGTGAAGGCGCCCTACTCCAATACCTTCGCGATCAGATCAATCAACACATTTACCCGGTCCACCGGCTAGACCAACCGACCTCAGGCATCGTGCTATACGGTCTTTCAAGTAAGGCTGCGGCCTCGTTAGTAGATCAATTCACGAACCGGCATATTATAAAATGCTACCAAGCAGTTGTCGTTGGTCACTGTCCACCCTTTGGTACGATTGCGACCCCACTTTCAAGTTCTGAAACCAGTCGAAAGGATTCTTTCCAGAATCCGTCAGGCTCCGATGTGTTGAGACACGCCCAGACTTACTTCCGGACCCTCGCGCATTTTGAACCGACATGGCGACTTGTTGGGCAGATCCATTGCAAGCTGTCTCTGATTGAGGCGATGCCACATACCGGCCGCTGGCACCAGATTCGTCGACACTTGAGCAGCATTCATCATCCGATCCTAGGAGATCGTCGCCATGGAGATGACGGCTACAATAATGCGTTGACAAACGCAGATAACTCTTTGTTACCGGACAGAATGATGCTAAATGCCTCCTATATTCAGTTCCGCCAACCAACTTCGAGGAACTTGTGCGACCTGCGATGCGATCCAGACCAGACATATCAGGCCATCGTTGATTTGCTCGGTAAGCCCTCGAGTCGATTCAGTTTCGATGATTCTTGTCACTTAGAACGCTAATTGTGATCGGCTGGCGGATTTATTGCGCAGTTGCGGTAAGGCGAGCGGCAAGTAAAAGAATACCAAACATTGATCTGGAATATTCACAAAGTCACCCTCCCTCTCGGGAGGGTCGGGCCTTGGCCCGGGGAGGGGAGGTGGATAACGGTATGTCGAACTCACGTCGCTTTCCCGTCGATACACTTCGTCCTCCCAGAAGGTGGCTTCGAGTTGGGTCGTTTTCATTCTCCCGTTCGCCTAAAGACTCGGAATAGTTTTAAGGCTAGGATAGAGCCCTTGAAGAAACATCGCTTTAGTATTTGATTTTCTAGGCTAAGGCCTTTTCGATAGACACTACGAGTGCTTAAAAACTATGTCGCACGATTGCTTTCGATTGGACGATTCAATAACCCTTTTGCCGGTCGTTCACGGTTGTGGGCAATTTGCGCGTGCCGCCGAAAAGTGGCTTCTCAATCATCCCTTCGATTGTCTCGCAGTCCCGCTTCCGAACTCGTTCCAGTCTCCCGTACTGGAAGCAGTCAATCGCCTCCCGTGTCCTTCGATCGTGATTCAATCTCCCTCTGAGTTAGACGACCATGTTGAAGACGACGATTCTGAAGATGACTTGAGTGAAGAGGATTCGATGGGTAACGACAGATCTTTAGCACGTCCTTCGATGGAAGGATTTGTTAGTCCATTGGACACCCTTGAATCAAAGCGAAGCGACAGTCGTGATCAAGGCGGATGGGTAGCCGATGACGAGTATGGTGAGAGTAGTCAAGAAAAGTTCTACGAAGGGGAGATCACGGATGAGATGAGACGAGAATTTTTCGAGGAGGACGGCGACGAATTTGACGAAGATGATCCAGATTTTGAAATGGAATTTGAATCCGAAGAGTATATGCCCACGAGCTACGTTCCAATCGATCCTTGTCAAGCAGTAATAGCCGCATTGCGTTTTGCACAATCGGAGAGAATTCCAACAGCATTCATCGATTTGGAAGTAGCCGTATTCGAAGCCGAAGTCTCGGCTTTGCCCGATGGCTTCGCACTTCGAGAGGTATCGCTTGAGTCCTTTAGCGCTGCGGTCCTACCAGCCGTATCACGCCCCGAACTTCAGCAGACTCGCGATCGAATTTCAGCAATGGCCAGTAGCCTACGGAAGCTTGCAAAGAAGTATAAGCATACGGTTATGGTTTGCTCCATCGAGCATTGGCCTTGGATTCGCGAAGCATACCAAGACGTCGAGAACGAAGGTCCACAAGACGAAGATTTTCAAGAACCTGAAATTTGTTCCGTTCAAGAAAACACTCTCGTTTTTCTTCTGAGCGAACTTCCCTACATCACTGGTGTTTATGAAGAAGGACGAATCATTACGATAGAGCAGTCAGCCTCGACTGCGGCAATCGATGGAATCAAACGACTACTCATGTCGGCACGTGCAAGTTACATGGCCGATTTGGGAAAAAGGGCTCGGCGGATTACTCCCTTGCTTCTTTCACAATGCCTCAAGTACATTCGTAATCTGACTTTACTGGACTCGCGGCTAACACCCGATCTCTACACGATCACAGTCGCCGCCAAGCAAGTTCTAGGTGATCAGTTTGCAATCCATGTTGTCGAGGCAGCTTCGAACTACCCGTTTGTCGAGGAACTTCCTTGGCCGGCCCTGTCAATGTCGACCGACTGTGCCCGGGTACCAGACGGAGATATGGTCGAGATGGTCAACCGACTTGCTGGAAATCCGATGCAGTGGAGATCGATCGAGCTGAATCGCCGTCCGCTCAAAAGCGACTTGAAAAATTGGCAAATGCAATGGAATCCATATCGTCAGTGTTCGTGGCCACCGGAAGATGATCTTATCGAAAGTTTCCGCACGCGAGTTCTGGACCGAGCCCGTGCCTCGCTCGGTGCGGATCTTGCTCGAAGCGAAAAGTTTTCCACTAGCTTAATGGACGGTATCGATATTCGTGAAACGTTGCGTCATTGGTATGACGGTAGTTTGTACGTGAAGATACAACCGCCATCGGTTGGACATTTAGACGCTTGTATCATGCTGTTTGATTCGGTCGCAAATCCTCGCGATTATCCTTGGCGGACGACATGGTTTGCCGAACATCAGGGAGAGTCAACGCTTGCCTTCTACGCAACCGACTATCGGGCTGAACTCCTAGGCCCCGGGGTGGCGGTAGCGACTTACGGTGGAGCATTATTCCTTTATCCGCCGCGATCGATACCCGATATTTGGACAGACGAAAGTCTGGATTTTGCCGATACGCTCGAGGACCGTTTAGTAGCCGCTGCGTGTGTTCACTCGCAGTCAAAGCAGATCGCACTGTTGAGTCCTAAACCACCCAGTTCTACTTGGCGTAAGTGGGCTAAACGACATCGGAAAACTCTTGTACATGTTCCCATGGGACAATTCAACGACGGGGTGATTCAGCAACTTCGAACAGTACATGTTCTCAACGGACAAGAAGTCCGAAGCTACGCGGCTCACTTTATCCGGAAGGTTTAATCTTCGGATTTTTGGATATTTCTTGCTGATCGCCACACCAGATTGCTGTAACCCTTTCGAAACGTAGTTTTGGGAGGGTGACAGTACTTGCGATCAACGAGAATTGTAATTTTATGCGAATGATTCGCTGTCGTGCGGCGTTCTTCTACTACGACCCATCCACTTCACTACGGGAGACTGCTCATGCGAAATCTGACTCTTTTGACTCTTGCAGTTTTCTGCATATATCCCTTTGCGTTTGCCGAAGATCCAGTGGATCCATTTGGGAACGGGGCACCATCGGTGACGTCGTCTGGCAATACTGTCGATGCGGAATGGAAGCATTCCTTCAATGCCTCAAAAAACACGTCAACTATCGAATCGGTGAATGGGCTGTTGATTGAGGTAGTTGGTACGTTCGAAGAATTTGATGACCAGTTGACGGATTCTCCAGCGAATAAAATCGTTTTTCGACGATTTGTTACTACACATCCTATGGAAATCGGAGCCTTTTGTAATGACCTTAGTGCAATACTCGACTGCACGGTCAGAATCCCCGCTTCGATTCGTCGATTGCAAATTCCTATGTGCACGCTTCGCAATATCAACCTCATTAGCGCGCTCGATACGATCTCTCTAGAATCTGATTCGCAGTTTTCGATCTCAATCGAGCAAAACGGTGAGTCTCTGCGTTCTGGAGACGTGATTATCAGCGTTACTCGGGAGGACCACGATCCAGCCGAGACCGAAGTGCTCTCTAGAATTTTTCAGCTTCCACCAACATACGGTAGTACGGATCCAGAGACCGATGCAAAGCAAACCCTGGATTTAGTGCTTAGCCTATCCGAAGCAGCCCTAACAACAATTGAAAGTGCGGGCGGCCCCCCAATGAAAAGCCTCCCAAAGATCCATTTACATCGTGAATCAAGAATCGTGATTGTCGCCGGGAAAGTTAAGGAACTTGAAGTTGTCGGAGCAGTGATTAAGGCTATCGGTGGTGAACTGGTGGAAGCCCCCAATCTTCACAGCGGTCCTGCTCCTGCCGGAGGCGCGATGGGCGGCGGCGGTGGTGGGATGTTTTAAGTTCCTTCACGTCAACCGATCTTTATTCGCAACGTCCGACAAATCGAGTCGTTATGGTTTCTCCTGAAATGCCTTGTGAAGTTACGAAACTTACGATGCGCATGGTAAGCCTGGACGAACAAGCCTTTCAGGAGTTTCATCGACTGTACCACCCACGCTTGTTTCGATATGCGTTTGTACTTTCACATGGACGTTCCGAAGACGCGCACGACATTGTGCGAGATGTTATGCTCAAAGTGATTCGTCACATTAAACCATTTGTTGATGAAGGAGCATTCTGGAATTGGCTTACTTGCCTCGTAAAGAGCTCGGCGATTGATCGAGCAAGAAAACGGAGTCGTTGGGATTCTTTTTTCCATCGGTGGATCGATCGGTTCAGCACCCGCGACGCACGGCAACACGCCGCTATCGACAACGGTATGTCGGTAGAACTTCTTCAAGTCGCTTTGTCCAAGCTTCCAGCCGCGGAGTCCACTTTACTTCGTAGTAAATACATCGACGGCACTTGTGTTCGTGAGTTAGCCCATCGAATGGACGTTACGGAAAAAGCGATCGAATCACGACTCTTTCGCGCTAGAAATGCGTTACGAAGGGAGCTAGAATTATTAGCCGAGCAGGAGAGCCAATCATGAAGCATGAATCTTTCGACCGCCTTTGGAATGAACTTTCTAGGGACGCTCACGATGAGACATTCGCCAAGAAAACCGAGAGCGATCAGCTTGAGACTCTATTTGAGGCACTAAGACGCGAAAAAAGCCGTCGCCAGCGGATTCACAGACGCATTCGCAGTACAGTCGCGATGTCGCTTTTGCTTGCATGCTCGCTGGCAATCACGATCGTATGGCGTACTAGCAACCCATCATTGAAGACCGACGTTGCGATTCAACCTAAAGCTCCAACGCAATCTGTCATAGCCTCAACTAACGAAAAAACTTGGATGAAACGGCCACGCGGTCGTTTGATCATCACAGAGGAACAAGCACCGACAGTACCAGAATGGCAAATAAACCCAATATCTGACGAAGAACTCCTAGCGGTTCTTCCACCGCGAGCAAAACTCGTCTCAACTCCCACCGGAAAAAAACTTGTACTCGAGTAATTTATTGGGTTCGCCGGCTTCCTTCGCTCGATTCCTTTATTGCGCGGCGAACGAGTGAATCTAATAAGTAATTGTTAGTCGTATAGTCTGAGGCATAGTTAGAGTTTCTTGATTTGGTTACAACTAGCTAGTTATGAAAATTTGGATCGATGCCGATGCGGCTCCTAGGGAAGTAAAAGAGTTGATCTTTCGTGCCTCAGTACGGCTTAAACTTCCGGTCGTGTTGGTTGCTAATCAATCGATATGGACTCCTAAAGGTAATTCGCTGATTTCTAGCGTGGCCGTTCGGGATGGAGCGAATGTTGCCGACCAGTACATTGTTGAACACTCCAGTAGCGGCGACGTTGCAATCACGGCTGATATTCCGTTAGCTGCCCAGCTTGTGGCAAAGCAAGTCTTTGTGATTGATCCACGCGGCGAAGAATATGACGACCGGAAAATTTTGGGTCGACTGGCTGCTCGAGATTTTTTGGACCTAGCACGCGGTGCGGGAATGGAGCTTTCTGGACCAGCACCCTACGGACAAAAAGACCGTAGCGCGTTCGCTTCGTCGCTCGACCGAGTGCTAACTAAAGCCCTAAAAAGTAGCGACACATCTCGATGATCGCCAGCCGAACCTCCCGAAACGACGTTTTGCGAGGGTTACAGCAATCTATTGAGGTGGCATTGAGAGACAAACATTAAAAAAACGTCGATTTTTATTCTGATTCTGCCCAACAGCGGACTTCGCCATCCTCGTAAATCATCACGGAAACTATGTTCGGGTTACAGCACACGGGACAATCCTCGACGTAGCGTTGATCTTCTCCCGCAGAGAGGTCAATTGGGACAACTATCTCTTCGCCGCAACTATCACACAGGTAGCTCGATTCGTCGTTTAGCCTTGATTCCGATGAAGACTTCTTTCGGCGTCTCTTTCTCTTCATGGCACACTCCAAGCCACAGCGGGCTACTTACTCAATTCGGAGTCTATGTTTGAATCCGAAGCTGCTAATAACTCCTTGACGTGCTGGTCGAGCATCTCGAGTTCCGTCTCTTCGTGCCAGTTGTATTTTCCGACAAGTTTTCCTTGACCATCGACTAGGCAGAATCGATCTGGGTGGCCTTTGAGCCCTACTTGCCCAAGAAAGAAGAGTTCGCCAGCGACTTTCGAGATGTATTGGATGTCACCTGTGAAAAAAAGCCATTTGTTCTTATCGGCACCAAAACTGTTGGCGTATTCGGTGAGCAACTCTGGCGTATCGACTTCGGGGTCTACCGAAATACTTACTAACCGAATCGGAGTGTCACGGTACTTCTCTTGTAAAAGCCTCATTTGATTGTTCTGCTGTTTGCAACTGCCTGGGCATGTCGAAAAAAAGAAGCTTGCAATGTATGGCGAACCCTTGAGTTGCTCGCTATCAATGGTTTCCCCGCTTCGTTCGGTAAGACCGAAGGATCGCAACCATTCCTTAGGGTCGTTACCGTCCACACCCGATTGCATGAATGCGATGGCTTTCCGTTGACCCGGATCATCACCAAAAGGCGATTCAACGATAACGGTTCCAGGACTGTCATCGGAAGCCTCCTCTTTACTGGAATCAACCTGACGAGACGTTGTCGATTTCTTAATGACGATCGCTAAGCCGACCCCGACCAGCGCAGCGAGAACAAGTACAATCATGCGACTTTTCATTGGATATCTCCTTTAGCATTTCGACGAACGATGAGAATGGCTGCGGTTAAAGTTACAACCATAAAGCAGACAGTAACCATCCAGCTTAATGTCACAGTTGGCTGCCAGAAAGCAGTTCCTTGAGCACTTGGAAACTGAGCACTTGGAAACTGAGGACTTGGAAACATTGACCATCGCATTCCAGCCACAGGATACGTTAGCGGGTTCAATCGCATGATCCAGTGCATGATCGATTGACCAATCGGTGAATCTGACTGGAGCAACGGAATAGGAAAGAAAGCTCCACTGAGAAGCCACATCGGCATCAAGACGAGATTCATCAGTGCGTGAAAGCCTTGCGTAGAGTCGAGCGGCCATGCCATACAGACTCCAAGAGCGGTCATCCCAAGAGAAGCTAACGCCATGAAGATGCCAAGTGATAGAAGACTCCACTCGAACGGAACGGACCCGAAGGCGACAAGCAACGCGATGAAGACTGCCGCTTGAACCCAAGCGATTACCGCACCGCCGATCGTTTTACCGAGTGCGATGGTCCAACGTGGAACCGCCGCCACCACAACGTTTTGCAAAAAACCTTCACGGCGATCTTCGATAATCGAGATTGTTGCGAAGATCGCCGTAAACAGCAGGATCAGCGCTACGGTCCCAGGTAGATAGTAGCTCATAAAACCTTGATCGCCATTGCCTCGAAAAGCACCGTGCAATCCTGTTCCAAATAAAACCCAAAACAAGATCGGTTGGCCGACTGCAGCTACGACGCGATGAGGTTGCCTAAAGAATCGGATCCACTCTCGCTTCGCTAGCATCCAGACGACAGGCCACGCAGATATTTCTGCAGGACTAGTATTAACTGTGCTAGTATTAAAAGTGCTAGTATTAAAAGTGCTCATCGATTGAATCTTCAAATCACGTCTCCGTCAATTCAACGGAGCGAAGCAATTCAGTGCTGGTAGTAGGGTGAAATCATTAGATAAGCGATGACGCCAGTCACCGACACATACAACCAAATGGGGAATGCAAACTTTGCAATCTTTTTGTGTCGCTCGAATTGCGAAGTGACCGCAAACACAAAGGCTCGTAGAACCAACGGGAGCACGACGAGCGACAACGCGATATGCGACAAAAGAACTGTGTAGTAGACGGTTCGGAGAATGCCTTCACCGCCAAACTTAGTCGATGGATTCGTCAGGTGGTAGGTTACATAACATACTAAAAATAATCCGCCGAGCGTAAAGGCCGAAGTCATTGCATAACGATGGTAGCGAATGCTCCCTGATTTCAAAAAGGCAATTCCAGCGACAAGCAGTATCGACGTTAGTGTATTGATACCTCCGATGATATGAGGCAGTGTTTTTGTCCATGAGCCCAAATCGAGTTTGGTTGGCAGGCCCAACAAGACTGCAACGACAACCGGGACGACTATGGAAAGCGAGTTCACAATCAGATTAGATCTTTGTTCATTCATAGTTGGAGTCGAACTCTTAATACTCAGATGTTTAAAATAGCTGATCGCCGGTTTTAGAAATGAAAACATCTTCTAGGCTTGGCCGCGCGATCGTGATGCTTCGCATTGAATTACCCAGTAGATCAGCGATTGCTGCGACATGCTTTACGGCGAAATCGATGGAGATACGAACTTGCGAACCGACTACCTTGGGTTCCCAATGAAATTCTTGGCGAAGGAGGTCAGCGACGGCGGTAGGCTCGGCGCTATCGATGGTAATGGTGTCACCGCCAGAGGCTTGTCGAAGTGCGTCCGGCGAGTCAACCGCGACACACTTTCCGCGATTCATGATCAGAAGGAGATCACACTTCTCGGCTTCTTCTAAAAGGTGAGTTGTCATCACGATACTGACGCCTTCATTCGACTGTAATTCACAAAGGACCTTCCACATTTCCAGTCGAGCGACTGGATCCAGGCCAGTACTTGGTTCATCGAGCAATAGGAGTCTTGGGCGGTGCAGCAGCCCCTTGGCAATCTCGACGCGACGCTTCAATCCACCGGATAGTTTTTCACAGCGGTCGTTTGCTCGGTCAACAATCGAGAGTTGGTTCATTACCTCGAGTATTCGCTTAGAGCGAGCTTTGCCTGCGAGGCCGACTAAGGCAGACTGGCATTCCAGATTTTCGCGAACCGTCAATTTCCGATCGAGACTTGGCGATTGAAACACGACTCCGATATTCGAGCGGACAGCAAAGACATCGTGTCGAGTGCTAGATCCAAAGACCTCAATGTTGCCTTCCTGGAGCGGCATCATCGTTGAGATGAGGCGAAAAAGGGTTGATTTTCCACTTCCATTGGGCCCAAGGATACCGACGGTCTGGTTGGCGGGAATCTTCAACGTGAGACTATCGATCGCAAGATTCGACTGGTATCGATGGGAGATGCGATCCACCAAAATTGCGGGGGTATTTGAATCAGCTACTTCGGCAATCATAGAAGCGATCTCACCATCACGATCAGCAAGATCGATGGCAAATAAATCAATGAGCTATGCAACAGCTTTCTAGCCGTTTGTTGGTTTCGATCCCTTAGGAATCGTACGGATGCTATAAGTTGAGATAGGCAGCTAGCGGCAGCTATCATCGCAAGGCACCAGGAAACAGGGCCTTCCGGAGTCACTGCTAGTACAGAAGCAGGAATCAGAATGCATGCTGGAATAACAGCATGCCAACCCGCAGCTAGGCCGGTTGGCTCGACATTCGTAAGCATTTTGTAGCCGGCTCCTGCATACTGGTCACGGTAGAGCCACGCGATTGCCATGAAGTGCGGGAACTGCCAAAGGATTACGACGGAAGTAATAACCCAGCCCTCCCAGTCGTAAATCGATCCGCCTGCCGCAGACCATCCAATCATAACTGGCAAAGCTCCAGGTAAAGTTCCAACGGCCGTATTCCACCAGGACCACTGCTTCATCGGCGTATAGATCCAAACGTAAGCAATCCAAGTAATCAGGCCAACGCATGTCGCCGTCCAGTTGGTGGTTACAGCGAGATAGACAAACCCCATCATCCCGATCGTCCAACCAAAGAGTGCCGCTTCGAAAGTTGTCAGACGGCCGGCTGGCAATGGACGAGTTTTCGTGCGAGTCATCAACGCATCCTGATCGACCTCTAGCCACTGATTCAGGACGCTAGCGCTGGCAGCAATCAGTGTCGTTCCAAGAAGCGTGTGAACTGCAACGATTGCCGAAAGTTCACGGTGAGCAAAAGCTACCAGACCGATCCCAACGGTCAGAAGAATCATCGTCAAGATGCGAGGCTTAGTGAGCGACAAGTAGTCTTGCCACCAAAACAACCGCTTCACGACACCGCGCGATGTCGCAGATGAGCTGACCGCTGATGCCGACGTAGAGAGCGTCTTGGCGGTGGAACTAGCGAGGGGAATATCAGGACTACTCATTGGAACAATACTGGATCATGAAATG
>Ga0105045_10002623_pt1 | contig 15236 bp, 16 predicted proteins | sample MAT02_FD_78089 | JGI IMG/M metagenome (GOLD analysis project Ga0105045, IMG submission 78089) | Freshwater microbial communities from Lake Fryxell liftoff mats and glacier meltwater in Antarctica - MAT-02 (megahit assembly) | ecosystem: Environmental > Aquatic > Freshwater > Ice > Liftoff...
AACCTGTGCCTACATGCTATTGCCGTTTCACGGCTGGGTGCAAGATCTGGAACACGAATTCCCATTTTATGAAAATGCAAGCCTTGAAACGGCGGCGGCATGTAGCCACAGGTGTAAACCTATGGCTACATGCTATTGCCGTTTCACGGCTGGGTGCAAGATCTGGAACGCGAATTCCCATTTTATGAAAATGCAAGCCTTGAAACGGCGGCGGCGTGTAGCCACAGGTGTAAACCTGTGGCTCATTGAAACGACGGCAGCAAACGGACCCTACCGGCACTCAGATTTCACTCAAAAAGTGTTCCACATGTTCCAGCTTATTCAACACACCCTCTTGCAAGTTGTACACTTCATCGGGCTCAATCAAATTACACAGATTACGCAAACTATCCGTATTCAAAATGATAAAATCTACGTCATGTAAAGAAGCTAACATGTTGACAAATTCTTCATCGGGATTAGGATCTCGTATGTAGATCAATAAATCCCAACCTTCACGGTGCGCAAGCTTGCGTACCGTCCCAAAAATCGCTGTTGTCAATCCTGCTTCTCCTGAAATCCCTAATAAGGAAACATTTTTCCCTCTCAAAGCTTCCTGAAGCGCAAATAAATGCTCCTCATCAAACACCTTGTTCACAACATCAAATTCCAGTAACCGTTTAGCTAAATCGGAAAGACTAACGCGCGCGCATCCAAACCGCTCAATCGCAATCCCAGCAGCCACATTGCACAATTGAACCGTCTCGTCCATCGCTAGCCCATTCGCCATAGCGCAGGTTAACATTGCAAGTACCGTATCACCGGCTCCCGTCACATCTTTTATCTCACGGATGCGCACAGGATAGTCTTGACGTGTTCCATCGCGGTGGAACAGGGAAATTCCCGCTTCTGATCTTGTGATCATCACCATATCAGCTTTTGATAGACTTAAAATGCGTTCTGCAACATGAGCAATCGGAGCATCCAATGGCAGGTTCGCTGCAGCATAGGCTTCGCCAAGGTTTGGCTTGATGAGGGTTGTGCCGGTATATTTATCAAATTCAATGCCTTTTGGATCTGTGACAACAGGAAGGTTTCTTTCTTTGGCATACTGGATAATGTGCTTTAATAGCGTTTTCGAGAGAAATCCTTTACCGTAATCGGAAATCGCGACGACTTGAACGCCTTGAAATAGCTCGGGCAATTGATCGATAATTCCCTGTTCTAGCTCAGGCGAGATATTTTTCAGTTCTTCATGGTCGACGCGAACGATCTGCTGATTTTCCGCAATAATTCGGTTTTTAACAGGAGTCGAGTACTCTTTTTGCGTGAAAATTCCTTCCACAGACACGCTCTCTTCTATAAAAGAATGGGTCAATTTTTTTCCGGCTGAATCGTCTCCTATACGTCCCAAAGCGACCACTTCAGCACCAAGAGAGACAAGGTTAAGAATCACGTTCCCAGCACCACCAGGACGGTGCTCCTCATGGTGCACCTGAATCACAGCAACAGGAGCTTCTGGAGAAATTCTTTTGGCCTTGCCAATTGTATAGGTGTCGAGAAAAATATCTCCCGCTACCAATACCTTGCAAACGCCGATGCGACTAAATGTACCTGTTAATCTTACCATGATTTTTCCGGGAGAATGTAGTGATTAATGTAGTCAAAAACGCTTTCGTCAAGAGACATGCACTCTGCAGCTTCTTTGAGCGCCATTCTTGTTCTGTGCATATCGGCACATGTATAGTTTTGATATTTGCCACGCAAGTCTTGAGGCATATCGACGTAGTGAATAGTCGCAGGCTTCTTAAGGGCTTTGAAAACAGCTTTTGCCAGGTCATTCCATGTAGAAGCAATTCCACTACCAATATTATAAATCCCCGCCGCGTCGTTGTTTAAAAATGCACACGTCATGCGCGCTACATCTTTGACATAAATAAAATCGCGTTTTTGATCGCCATCGCCAAATTGTGCGGGATCAGACGACTTAAACAGGCGAATCACGCCTTCTTTCTGTGCAGTCGGTAGAATATGAGTGATGGCTGATGCCATGCGTCCTTTGTGCGCCTCATTGGGACCAAAAACATTGAAATACTTGAGTCCCACCACTTGATTGAGCAAGTCGCGCTTTTTGAGCCACAGATCGAAGAGGTGCTTGGAAAATCCATACATGTTTAAGGGGTGCAGCTTGTCAATTGCCTCGTGGTGATCGTTGAAACCGAGTGCGCCATCTCCATACGTTGCTGCTGACGAGGCATAAATGAACCGATGACCATGTCTCAGGGCGTATTCAGCAAGCTTCACGCTAAAACGGTAGTTATTGTCGAGCAAGTAGGAGGCATCTGTTTCTACAGTGCTGGAACAGGCACCTAAATGAATAAACGCTTGGATTGCCGATTCTTTGCCCTCGAGCCACGAAAAAAAATGATCTTTCTCGATGACGTCAAGAACGTTTTTCCCGACCAAATTCTTCCATTTTTCAGACTTGCCTAGTTCGTCAACGGCGACAATATTGGAAAAACCTCGATCATTGAGATGGCGAATCACGCCCGAGCCAATGAATCCGGCGCCACCAGTAACGACGATTATTTTGTTATCTTTTCTAGACATTGGGCAATCCTAATCAATAAATATTAAGGGATTCCGCTATTCTAGCAAGAAAATGATAAGTTTTCCATAGCAATTCCATGCCCTCCAACCAAACAAATCTATTGATTATTAAACGTAAACAGCGTATGATTATTATTTAATTACAACAAAAAGATTAAATAATGATAAAAAACCTAATACTTTTTATATTAATATCAATTTTCGTGTTAAGCCATACTTTTGGCTACTCCGTTACAGTCTCTCCTTTTTCACAGGAAGCGCAGTCTGCATTTGAAGCGATCAAAAAGTTACCTGAGGTCGTCCAACTGATCAATGACGCTGAAAGAGATGGTCCTATCCGATTAGAAATGAGAGATTTAGGATCGAACAATTTTGAAGCTTTTTGGGACAGTACAAACCGAGTGATTCGTGTTAACAGCGTAACAAACAAGAGTTTTGGCAACTTGATCGCATCCGTTCTATTTGAATTGCATAATGCCTCGAGTGACCGCTACTTTAAACAGCTCTATTCTTCAGCCAACCATGGCCATATTGACAAAAACGGTTATGTCGAAAGTGTTGAGAAAATGGAGCATCAAAACGCTCTTAATACCAGTATGTTACTAGATAAAGGGATTCGTCTCGGGGTATTTCCGAAAGACTCCAGATGGCCGATTTTCAGATCCTTTGAAGATCACTATAAAGTGCAGCAATTAACTGAGCATTCTCAGTGGATCGCCAGCAATTACGATAAGGTCTTTCGCAACAGAGGGTTTGGTGTTTTTCATGGATCGATTCCTGGCATTGCACGAATGTCTCCAGAAGATAAACGCGATATGATCCGTTACTTAGGCATCAAAAATGATTTAGAAAGTCCGGTTGACCGACAATCATCTCATGGCGCGGCGCGTCTTTATGCCGAGCAGCAAGCCTTGGCAAAATGCTACACGGGAAAAAGTCAGAATTGCAGCCGTACTAAAGAAAAAGTCGCTCTTCTCGAGCAAGTGTTCAAAGGAAATACCACCTTTGAAATGATTAAAAAAACATTCCCGGCTTACACTGTTTCGAGATAAACCGACCAATAAAAAACAGGGTATGAAGGGCCGGATAGATGCCACAAGAGCTTTAAAAGAACCGGCAGAAGCATTGGGCCTGACTTTTGAACCTCAAGCATCAAAAGAAATCTATTGCATTACAAAAGGATACCCGTATTTTCTTCAGGAATGGGGTTACCAATCATGGAATCTCGCTATTAGCAGTCCTATAACCCTAGAAACTGCGCGCGCAGCAATAGCAAGCGTGATTCCAAGACTCGGTAAAAACTTTTTCAGGGCGCGCTTTGGCCAATTAACTCCCAGCGAAAAAAAATTTCTACGTGGGTTAGCTGAAATTGGTCCGGGCGTTCATCGAACAGGCAATATTGCTGATATCTTGAATCTCAAAATAAGTGCTCGTGGACCATTGCGAGCCAACTTAATTAAAAAGGGTATGGTTTGTAGTCCAGCTTATGGCGAGATGGCGTCCACATTCCCTTTATTTGATGAATTCATGATTCGTGCAATGCCCACTTTAATATTGCCTTAGTAAACAACTAAAAATAGGACGTGAAGGATCGGGCAGGATACGCATCAACCTAACCAGGAAAACTCGGATTTAACGGATTAATCATTAAATGCTTAGTCACAATAACATATGCCGCAGAAACCAAATTTTAGCGCCAAGATGCAAGGCTCAAAGAAAAGAAAAAAAACAGGATGGGTAAGATAGTCAAGATAAGTTTACCACCTATCTTGCCTATCTTGCTTATCTTGCCTATCCTGTTTCTTTTCTTTTCTTTGCGCCTTGCATCTTGGCGTTAAAATTTGGTTTCTCTTCTTTGATTCTTTCTTATCCGGTATTTTTTTTGATATAACCTTTTCCCGCGCATTATTCCTAACTCAAACAACTTATAATCTTATTTTACGTTAGGCTGATGCCTACGCCCGCGTCTCCTGCCCGATCCTTCACATCCTGTTTTTTATCAGGTACGCGCTGCCGGACTTTGCAGCAACTTCGACAAATGCCCAGAGATAGACGCTGCCATATCACCATCCACAACAAGGTGATCAAAACTCCAGGAAAGATGAAGCATCTCGCAAACCATCGACTCATCATTTTTCACGACGGGCTGCTTGTGAATACGCGCAACACCTAAAATAGCCACCTCAGGATAATTGATAATGGGCGTCGCCCATTGACCCCCTCCGCCAAACATCCCAAAGTTCGTAATCGTAATCGTGGCTTCCTTCATCTCGCTAGAATGAAGCTTGTTAGCGCTCGCTCGCGCTTTTAAATCTTCATATTTTTTGATAATCTCTTCGAGCGGCACCTCTTACACGTCTTTTAAAACAGGTACAATTAATCCGTAGGGGGTCGTCATGGCAATCCCAATATTGTGATGTTTGTGGATAATCAGTTTTTTGTGATCACTGTCCAACGAACTATTCACTTCAGGATATTGCTTCAGACTCAAAGAGAGCGCCTTAATAATAAAAGGCACATAGGTAATATGAATATTTTCCTTCGCCCCTTTTTCCTGACAACGTTGTTTCAGCTGCACCAAACGCGTAGCATCCAGCTCTTCGAAAAAAGAGAAATAAGGAATCTTATTTTTTGATTCTGTCATTTTTTCTGCCATCAAGTTCCGGATGCCCACAAGAGGCACTTCTTCATCGTTGCTTAAATGTGGAATGCCCGTACCCGGTGAAGCTGGGGCAGCCTCACGACGAATATCTTCTAGCGTCACACGTCCATCTTTCCCGGTGCCTACAATTGAAGTGATATCCACTTTCATCTCTTTTGCTAAATGGCGCAATGCCGGCAACACTAAAACTTGATCTTGACGCTTGTGCTTTTCATCGCCCGAAGTGATTTTTCGGGCTGTTGCTTTTAGGGACGTCGACAACATCATTTAAAACATCATGTTTGTTTTTGATTTCTACATCCGTTTCAACTTCGTAAAGAGAGCGATCCTTGATTGCGATCTGTCCCACTTCATAGCAATGATTGGAAATACGTCCTGGATAGGGAGAGGGTAACTCAACAGCGGCTTTATCGGTCATATGGAGAATCCACACCAAAACATAACGCCCGACTCGCGATATCGCGGATACATCCAGTCACTCAGAAGCAAAGTAGCCGCACTTGCAACAGAACAGGCTTCTTCGCTAAAAGAACTCATGGCAAAAGAAATCGAGCCCTACCGCTGCAGGTTGATCATTCTTTCGTCGACAAGTCGCGTGGGCGCCATGATTTTATAAGCGTCGATTAATTCGTCCGGATGAATTTTTATTGGACAGTCAGACGCTAATTCGCCTTTTTCGTTGAGATAGGTGATTGTTTTGAATGCCATAGTAGTGTCTCTAACCTCACATATACTGTTGAAACTAATTAGTTGAAAGTGTAAAAAGGAGCTATGTTTATTGCACACAATAAAGTCCGCATGAATGACACCGATATGGCGGGTATTTTATATTTTGGTAACCAGTTCCGTTTCGTTCACGACGCCTGGGAAGATCTTGCTGAAAGTGAAGGCTTTAGCTTTGACAAAGTTCTTTTGAAAGAAGATTTTCTTTTCGTCATCGTTCATGTGGAAGCGGATTATTTAGCATCGCTGAAAGTGGGCGATTCTCTTGAGGTGCAAGTGACCTTGGAAAATATTGGCACAACCTCTTTTACATTAGCTTATAGCATCCTCAAAAGTGACAAAACAGTGGCCGGTAGGGCAAAAACCGTGCATGTCACGATTGATAGGCAATCCAGAAAAAAGATCTCTGTCCCCTCCAAGCTAAGAGAAATACTCGAAAAGCATCTAGAATAGAAAAAGAAGAAAAAATAGGATATGAAGGATTTGGCAGGATACGCGGGATAAGTGGTTGAACCTATCTCGCTTGTCTTGCTATCTTGTTTTTTTATCTTGCGTACCCTGCCTGACCCTTCATATCCTGTTCTTCTTTTCCCTTACTTCACCAGGAGAGCGCCCGAACAAATTCCCCTAACCCTTTCGCAGCATCAACAGTAACTTTTCCGCCATACTGCGACACACTTTTGCCGACCATATTGATTGCACTAGCATACTTCAATCCTGTCGACACCGAATCAATCACTTGATTTGCCGTCATTGGTAAGCTTAACCTCGTAATGACCTGATCCATCGCATCTCTTCGCTGACGCAAGCTTTCTATAATAAACTCTTTTTGCTCTGCAAGACGCCCGATCCCTTCCAGCCCTTCAAAAACAATTTCGTCATTATTCATGTCGATATAAAATACTGCATACGCATCCATACATTTCATGCTAATGAGGCCCACACGTTTGACAATGATTGTTGTGACCAAGACAATCTGATGAAAAGAATTTCCACTAAAAATGATTCGAATGCTTACGCATCGAGCGTTTTCACCTACAGGTTTAGCCCCTATCCTCGAAGATATAAAAGTCATTTTCCATTGAGTCAAATCGCTCTTCAAAAGATTCACTTCATCGATCACTCGACCAATGCGAATGGTTAAAGAATAGATCTGCAAATACCGTTTAAGTTTACCATTCCCCACAAAATGATTGATTCCCCAACCTGCTGCAATAAATAACCAATTATCGGGATCCTTATAAAGAACGACTTTACGCTTCATCCACCACGCGCAATGCATTATCTTAAGCCCTTTAAAGGCCACCCAGGTTGCGGGAGAGGTAATCGCTCCACACTCTTCTATAAAACCGTAAACAATATTAACAGGTGTAAACACAGGGCCTCTTTCATGACTATTTGAGAAGTTACTATTGAAAAGCATTTTAGATAAGAATGATCTTTAAATAAAGAAAACACTACCCTTTCTTTTTCTTTTCTTGATTGATTTTCCTCCCCTCGCTACACTAGCCTCTTATGGATGATATACCAATCAAGAATAGGCACTATTATGACTGAATCTTTAGCACAACATAAAAAACAGAACACTGCGAGCGGTCCTAAAAAACTGGATCCGGAGCTCAAACAAATCTTACATAAAGTGGCGAATACGATTCGTGGTCTATCCATGGATGCTGTTCAAAAAGCCAATTCGGGCCACCCGGGACTTCCTATGGGATGCGCAGAAATCGGCGCTTATCTTTGGGGAGTGGCTTTAAAATATAACCCGAAAGATTCCAAATGGTTGAACCGCGATCGTTTTATTTTATCCGCAGGGCATGGTTCCATGCTCCTTTACTCCTGCTTACATCTCTCCGGATACGATCTCTCCCTCGATGACATTAAAAAATTTCGCCAAATACACTCCAAGACCCCTGGACACCCCGAACTGCACGACACCGACGGAGTCGAAACAACGACAGGTCCGCTAGGTCAGGGTTTAGGCAATGCGGTAGGAACAGCGCTCGGACTTAAACTGCTTGCTGCTAAATTCAATACTGAGAAACACACCATTATCGACAGCAAAGTTTTTGTGCTCATGGGCGATGGTTGTATCATGGAAGGCCTGACATCAGAAGTTTCTTCGTTGGCAGGTCACCTAAAGCTCAATAACCTTATTGCGATTTACGACTCCAATCACATTTGCTTAGATGGTCCTTTGATCGAGTGCTGCTCAGAAGACACCAAGATGCGCTACCGCTCTTATGGGTGGGATGTCTATGAAATTGATGGAAATGATCTAGATGCTGTTCATGCAGTAATCTCAGAAGCAAGAGAAAATCAGGAGCGTCCTCGTCTTATCATCGCCCACACCATCATTGGAAAGGGATCTCCCAATAAAGCAGGAACACATAATGCACATGGATCCCCTCTCGGACCAGAAGAAGTAGAAGCGGCAAAAGACTTGTTAGGCATTCCTCTAGATCCTTTTTATGTCCCGCAAGCTGTGACAGAATTTTTTAAAAATAAATTGCCGCATGACGCTGCTCAAGAACAAGAATGGAAAACGCATTTTGAAACATGGGCGAAAGCCAATCCAAGCCTTTTTCACGATTTCGAGTTCATGGCTCATCATCAACTGCCTGATGACTTGGAAGCAAAGCTAAAAGTAATTCCCATCAAATCTCCTGTAGCCAGCAGAAAGTCATCGCAAGATGTGCTTAATGCCTTGGCGGATTGGCTTCCACAAATGTATGGGGGATCAGCAGACTTATCCTCTTCCGATTTGACTATGATGAAAAAATATCCGGTAGTTGCTCCTGGAGTCTTTTTAGGAAGAAATATTAAGTTTGGTGTGCGCGAATTTGGTATGGCCGCAATGGCTACAGGTCTTGCAGAAACAGGTATGATCACGCCATTTATTGGAACATTCCTCACATTTTCCGATTACATGCGCAACGCTATTCGTTTATGCGCTCTGATGAGAGAACAAGTCATTTACCAATTTACGCACGACTCCATCTTCCTTGGAGAAGACGGTCCGACACACCAACCTGTCGAACACTATGCCGCTTTGCGCGCGATTCCTAATCTCCACGTGATTCGCCCCGCTGATGCTAATGAAGTGAAAATGTCTTGGCTGGCAGCCTTGCGCTATCAAGGACCGACAGCTTTAGTTTTATCCAGACAAAATCTGCCGGAAATTGCACATACTGATGTCCCCTATGCAAACGGGATGGGTCGCGGCGCTTACATCATTAAAAAAGAACAAGCCTCCAGACCTGATTTTATGTTAGTAGCAACCGGATCTGAAGTAAGTTTAGCGATGGATGTCGCGACAACACTTGAGAAATTGGGTAAAGCTGTCCGTGTCATTTCTTTCCCTTGCTGGGAAATTTTTGAAGAACAAGATCACGATTATAAACAGAGTGTGTTTGGAGGCGATCTCGGCAAACGCGTCGGCATTGAGGCGGGTGTTGAAATGGGTTGGCACAAATACATCGGTATGGATGGCATCGCTATCTGCATCGATAGATTCGGAGCCTCTGCACCTTACCGCGATCTGACCATCGAATTTGGCTTTACGGTAGAATCAATCCTCGAACGCATTTTATAGGACAGCATGAACCCTCTTTTTCTCGATGCGCTGAAATGCAAAAATGATTCACGTCCTCCTGTCTGGCTCATGCGCCAAGCAGGACGCTATATGCCAGAATACCGTGCCTTACGCGCTAAGTACTCTTTTTTGGAGATGTGCCACAATCCTGAATTGATCGCGGAAGTCACGCAACTTCCCCTTCACTCCTTTGGGATGGATGCAGCGATCTTGTTCTCCGATATTTTGGTGATTCCTGAAGCGCTTGGCGTAGGATTGCGTTTTGATGAAGGGAAAGGCCCGATCATCGAACGCCCTATCTCAACTCTTGCCGATATTCAAACATTGCCTTCGCCCTCTATCCCAGAATCCCTCAAGTATGTTGCGGATGGCATTAAGCTTGTGAAACCGCAGCTCAACGTTCCACTAATTGGCTTTTGTGGCGCCCCCTTTACGGTAGCTAGCTACATGATTGAAGGAAAATCCAGTCGTGATCTTCGCAAAACAAAACAGCTGATGGTGCGCGATCCAAAGGCTTTTAGTTTACTTCTCGACAAGATCGCGGATTGCTCGATTGATTACCTGAACATGCAGATTGATGCCGGAGTCGATGCGCTCCAAATCTTTGATTCTTGGGCTTATTTTTTAAGCCATTCACATTTTCGTGAGTTTTCACTAGCTTACCTCAATAAGATCTTAAAAGGACTTAAAGCGGATATTCCCGTCATTTTATTTTGCCGGGGATCGTCTATTTTCGCCCCTCAGTTAGCAGAGATTTCGCCTGCAGGCATTAGTCTGGACTGGCAATCGGATATTGTGAAAATGCGTGAGCAAATTCCCTCCCACATTGCCCTACAAGGAAACTTGGATCCAGACATCCTTTATGGATCGCATGAGACCATCCGCAAAGAGGTCAAAACAATCCTGAATGGCATGAAAGATGACCGTGGCTTTATTTTCAATCTAGGCCACGGAATGATCCCTGATATCCCTTGTGACGCAGTTCGGGTGCTTGTTGAAACCATTAAAAACTCCCGTTAGTAGCGATGGCAGCCCGCAAGAAAGTCGCAATTCTCGGTGCCGGCATTAGCGGCCTTACATTAGCGTGGGAGCTTAAAAAGCACGATCCTGATATCGACCTGACCATTTTCGAGCAATCAGCGCGCCCCGGGGGATGGATCCAAACGCTTCACAAAGAGAATTTTCTATTTGAACTCGGGCCTCGCAGCTTGCGTCCAAAAGGGGCGGGAATTGAGACTCTAAAACTCATTGAAGAGCTGCGTTTAGAAGATCAAGTCATTGCAGCAGACCCATCAGCGCACAAACGCTACCTTTACGCGGATCAACAGCTGCAGTTACTTCCCACAGGGTTGTTTTCTTTCTGTACATCGCCTTTAATGCGCGGCATCCTTCCTGCCCTTTGGAATGATTTTCGCACGGAAAAGAGCACTGATGATGATGAAACCATTTATGATTTCATCGCACGTCGCTTGAGCCCGGAACTCGCCGAGCGCTTAATCGACCCCTTAACGTCAGGCATTTATGCCGGTGATATCCGTAAGCTTTCCATTAAATCCTGTTTTCCCTTGCTTCATAACTATGAACAGCAGCATGGATCGATTATCAGAGGGGTTTTGGCAAAAAAACCCGAATCCCATGAAGAATACTCCCCTTTTGTACAAGAAACAAGTAAGCAAAGCATTATCTCTTTTAAGAATGGTATGCAAACTCTTGTTGACGCTTTACATGCGAACCTTAAGCAGCATATTCGCTTGTCATGTCCGGTAAAGTCACTATCCATGCAACCAAATGAGGTCTCTCTCTCACTTGCTAATGACGAGACCGTCACAGTTGATCACCTTTTTTCAGCTCTCCCTGCGCATGCGTTAGCGCATTTGGTGGAAGATTCCCCTCTCAAGCAAGAACTGCAACAGATTGAAACAACATCGACAGCTGTTGTTAATTTAGGGTTTAACCAGAGTATACTGAAACACAAAGGCTTTGGACATTTGATTCCAAGCCGTGAAAAGGAAGCGATTCTTGGGGCTGTATGGGACTCAGATGTGTTTCCGCAGCAGAACCACTCTCATGGACAGACACGTTTGACGGTAATGATTGGTGGTGCGCACATGCGTGATTTTGCAGAGCATTCTTATGAAGAGTTCCTAGAGATTGCTCTAAAAGCTATAAGAAAACACTTAGCTGTTGACGTGCTACCAACTGTCACGCATGTGACGCTAGCGAAACAAGCGATTCCACAGTATCGTGTAGGTCATGCGCAGCACATGGATAATATGATGAAGGCATTGCCGAGCACTATTACATTGCTAGGCGCTTCCTATTCAGGAGTCTCTGTGAATGATTGCATTGCGCAAGCAAGAAGATTCGCTCAAACCTCAAATCACTAACAGACCGTCTTTGGAGCCGCCAAGTAACTTCGTCCCTCATATCAAAAAGTAACGTGGTTGTAAATGAGTAGCGATTACAACAAGATTGGCTACCATAACGTTGAAACGAGATTTTGTTCTAACGGAGGTAGCCATGTCAGTAATTGGCCGCTCCGCGTGCGGCTATACCTTTCCACACAAGATTTAAATCTTAATTTCAGGTAGTAAGATACGGCTAACAGACATTCCACTATATACCTCAATAACCCACAGACCGGACGAACTACGCAATTACGGTTGGGCCTAGGACTTAAATTCGCAAATTATTTTGGGGCTTACATTCTTTTATTAAATCTTCTCTTGCTTTTCTAAAGCATCTCCAAATGGGGTTGCATTCTTCGGTCATCCCTTTTGCAGCGAAGAACCCGAGGAGAGGAAACACAAGTGTCATTACAATAGAAGAACAAGCCTCTTTTGCAAAAAGTGATGTTGTGTAGGAGATCGCTTCCGTCCCTGCAGGTATTATTCCTAGACTTTTTTCAGTAACAGTACTTAGTGCCCCTATCTTTGCATAATTATGTGCTGTCCAGTAGTAGCACACCACAGAAAGAGCAATCCCCAACACAAAAGCGCCAATCGCAGCCACAAACCAAGCAATCACATCCCAAACTTTTTCCTTCTCCCTGAATTTTTGAAATGCGAGCTTACAAACCTTCCAACGAGAAACTTGAGGCTTACTGATAATTTGTACTTCACGATCATGTTTTGAGGATTTTGGAATAGCAATTGCAGACATTTTAAGCCCTCTTAAATGTTATACTTAAAAGTAAGTTTAAGTATTTTTAAATTAATCACAACCGGGATTTACAATCACTTTTGAGCCACGAGCCTCTCCAATGACTGATTTTTTGAATCACGAACGGTATAGACGATTTCTTGAGTTTTTGATACTCTAATCTATAATACAGAAATAAGAGCTCAATGAGGAGTGTGCATGGACATCAAAAGCCAAATCAAATTACACAAAGAACTCAGCAAAAACATCGACGCCATGGAAGAGCAAAAGAAAACTCTAGCAGAAACTATCCCCAGCAGATGCAAAGCAGAACCTTGCAAGTCCCAGGATTTCTTGTGCGCTGCTGCGGCAGACTTTCCCTTAAACTCTCGATTGAGGAAGCGCGTTCGCTGGATGCCGTCAAGCTGGAAGAGGCGGTCGACAAAGACAAAGTGAAAGCTCTTTATAACAATGGCCAATTCATTGCCGGTGTCAGTAAAATTCATTATATTCAAATCTCCGAAAAACCGTAAGACTGTAAATCTCTATGCAAATATTTATTGATAAAAAGTTAGTTCGAAATCATGTCTCCATTGACTCGCAAAAGCCTGTTAACTTGTCTTGGGCAGCATTTTTGGAATACATCGAAACAGGCCCCTTATTTGGAAAGTTCCCCCCCTTTAACGAGCAGAATCCACTTTACTCATTAATCATCTCGATATTGCCTCTCCAAGCTCATGAGGATTTTTTAATCGAGCTATACGATCAGGTTTTTGTTGAGTGTTTAACCCATACCAAAGCGATCCCTCAAATCGAGCACGCCTTTTTAATGGATCGCATCCAAAAGAAAAGAGGCGACGACATCTTCGAACACGCACGTCGGCATTATGAGACCTATTTAAGAGAATATCCTTACGAAGCAATTCATGACCTCACCCTTTACTTAGCTTGGGATCGCGTGTGTTTTAATTTATCAAAACTCATGGAAGAGCCTTCTTCAAACCCCGTTGTCCAAAAAAACACGCATGTTTTAAAAAATTGTTTGATCGAATCATTTCAGCATATTGCTGCCCAAGGTAAAACAACCCCTAGCTTTTTTAGGTTGATGGCTGCGCTTATCGCGTTCTATATGCGAGATGAGAATCTTGAAACACATTCAGAAGAAGAGTGGACGACTCTCTGCCAGCAATTAGGTTGGATAAATACAGTAGAAGATGACAGTGAGTTGGCTGATGTGCCTTATGTTGATTTATCATTTGCGCAGGGCCAAGATGCCTATCGTGTGCTAACACTCGACTCGACAGAAAAGGCGAATGGACTTCAAACGTTGATGGAGTTAACCATTCGAAAGCTGCAAGTAGAAGAGGTGAACTGGAAATATGCGGTGAACAAGATGGAGTTTATTTCGCTTTTTTCTCTAGAAAAACCTGAGTAGTCCTAGAAACGAAGCTGTCTTGCAGCCATACTTCTCGAATCGCAAAGTATTGCTTCATTTATTAGCCAACCCGCTCGTGTTTGCGTTGATTCGCCTGCCACCGCTATCGCGGTTTTACTTTCCTTTCAGCTTTCCACAGGCTTATGTCAGTGGCTACATGCTTCGCCGTCTCGCGGGTAAGATTTGGGTAATAATAAGCGAAAAAAATCAACTAAAAATACGATTTGAGCAAGATGGAGCCTATTTCGCTTTTTCCGCAGGAAAAACCTGAACGATTTCAGATCAGCGTAAAGGGCAAACTTAAAACGTCACAACCGATTTTAAGATAATCCTTTGTCTTTTAGAGATAGTCGCAGAACTGGAAAAGATGTCTTTTTGAATCTTTTCTTTCTAAAGCTAGAAATAATTAAAAAGCTAAATATCAAAATTTTACGTTTTTTTAACTTTAGGAAAAAACTGGCCTTGTTGCATAATAGCCCCGAGATGAAGATGTTTGATATCAAGTCTATTCACACTTATCCAAGCGCCTTTAGAATCCTTTCAACATCCATTTACCTTTGGGCATTCCCAGTTTATTCATCCTATTGGTTATTATACATTTACAAATTGATTGGGTCTCTTGGGCTCCCATTGAACGTGCCTTAAGCCCTTCTCCAAACATCTTTTTTACTCTAAACATAGCCGTTTCTACCAAGGATCTTCCATGGTATCCCGAGCAAATTTTCCAAAGCTTTCTCCCCGCCTCTCCGCCACTAAACCCTTCTATTTCCGCAAGACTCGCATCCCTTTCTCGTTCCCACCCGCCAGATGTACCTTTACAGGTGGCATCTTTTGGTGGTGGAACTATGCAAACCCCACTTTTTTCATAAACTTTCTTTCAAAAGCCACTTCCATCGTAAGCTCCATCGCCTCTTGTAGATTTAATTTTACCCGCTACCCCATCTAGCATTTTCTATGCCACTTTTCCGTCTCCTATAGTGTTTCCGCTTAATCCACAACAGAGGATATCTTGAGTTTTAGCATCAATTCCTATATGGAATTTCCTCCAAGTTCTACGTGTGGACTTTCCATGAGTTCTTACCTTCCATTCA
>Ga0105045_10002625_pt1 | contig 15231 bp, 13 predicted proteins | sample MAT02_FD_78089 | JGI IMG/M metagenome (GOLD analysis project Ga0105045, IMG submission 78089) | Freshwater microbial communities from Lake Fryxell liftoff mats and glacier meltwater in Antarctica - MAT-02 (megahit assembly) | ecosystem: Environmental > Aquatic > Freshwater > Ice > Liftoff...
ACAAGGTTCCAATCAGTCCACGAACCAACTACCCGCACCTGTACCGGCTCCTGAGGTGACCCCCTCAGATCCTGAGGAGACCGCCCCAGATCTCGATTGATCCGCTTCACGATCATCTGAGAACCTGTAAATTTTACTGAATCCTTCTTTACATGAAAACCAAACTTACTCTGAGTGCGCTATCCGCACTCGCAATGTCGTCCGCTCACGCTGGTGGTCTCTACACCGTTCCTAACGATACGGTTGAATCTATCCCACTAAAGTGGAGCGTGGGAATCACCGCAACTTACGACGATAACACGACTCCTGGCCCTGCCGCCACCGATGGAGATGAGACCTTCTCTCTTAACCCCTACGTTGGTCTGTCCTTCGTAAGTGTGACACCTCAGACGACGTGGGATGTCTATGCCCGTCTCGGCATCATCTACTATCTCGATGAGATCCAAGCAGCCGGAACCGACGATGTGTATGGTCAAGCACGCATCGGAGTCAACATGTCTCACAACTTCAACGAGCGTCTCCGTTTTACCACGAGAAACTTCCTCGGTTACGAACTTGAGCCGGATTATTCCTACGGATTCGCTACGAATCGTCAGGTCAGCGAATATCTTTACTGGGAGACGGACAATAGCATCGGCTATCGTTGGTCCGAGCGTTTTGCTACGATCTCCGGTTTTCAATTGTCCGGCCTAGATTATGACAGCTCGGTTCCAAACGGAGATCGCTTTACGTGGACGATCTACAATCAGGTTCGCTACCAGCTTTCCCCTCAAACGGTTCTCACCGGTTCTTACCGTTATTCGGAAACTGACGGCAGTGGAATTGCAACAGACTCGACCAATCAGTATTTGTTGGTTGGCGTTGAGCACCGCTTCTCACCGAATACGATCGCCATCGTCAATGTTGGTGCTCAATTCCGGGAAGTTGACGGGATCAGTGGTGATGACTCCACGAATCCTTACCTAGAGGCAAATATCCGCACTCAAGTTAACACTCAGTTCACCGTCCGGACCTTCGTTCGCTACGGAGCTGAAGACTACGATACGGTGTTCGCTCCAAACCAGTTCGACAATCGTCTTACCCTGCGTGTTGGAGTTTCAGGAACCTACGAGATCTCACCTAGCCTTTCCCTGTATGGCGGAGTCGATATGGTTAACTCGAGCTTCGAAAGCGGCAGAAACCTCGCAACCGGTGTCTCTATTGCCGATGCGGATGAGATCCTCGTGAACGCCTACATTGGTGCCTCGCTGAAGCTCACCGAAATACTTACCGGAACGTTGACCTACAACTTTACGGATTCCGATTCCGACCTCGTTGACCGGAGCTATGATCGCAATCGCGTAAGCGTTGGTCTGAGCGCAGAGTTCTGATCAAGCTGATATCGGTGACTAAGTCATAGAAATTCACCGATACGATTTCCTGACTCCCGCAGTGTTTCGCATTGCGGGAGTTTTTTTTTCGCCTAAATTCCCCCCGGAATATTTCATCCCCAGAACATGAACCCATCTCTTCAACAGAACGAAGCATCGCTACACGCGGTCGATTACTGGCAGGTCATCAAAAACCGCTACGGTGTGATCCTATTGACGCTCTTACTCGTTTTCACGACGGCATCTGTGATTACTTACGTGATGCCTCCGCAATACGAGAGCTTTGCAACCATCGAAGTTAAGCCTCCCGAACGAACCCAACCGCTTGGTAGCTTGGCTGGTGACAGAGGGCCAATCATGACGCCTCAGTTTTTCGGAACAGAGTTTGAGAAAATCAAAAGCCGCAATTCCCTCACCCGAGTGGTGGAAAAGCTGGATCTTGTTAAAAAATGGGACATGGGCGAGGAAGGGGTTCTCGCTGTTCTCAAAGGAATCGTAAAGACCCAGAATATTCGGGGAACAGATCTAATCTCGATCACCGTTCGCCATCGGAAAAAGGAAGATGCCCGGGATGTTGCCTTGGAGGTTGCCCGCGCTTACAAAGCCTATCGGACGGATCTTGAAGGAAAGTCACTAGAAAAGACAATCAGTGAGCTGAACAAGGCCGTCCGCGAGCAAGTGGATCAGGTCGAGGAGAGGCGGAACGTTCTCACAACGATCACCCGCGACAGTGGAATCGCCTACTACGGAAGCGAACGTGGCGTTGGTGGTGAGAGTGGAATGGAGGAATTGCAGGGAGCCAACTTTGCGATCAACGAGTTCAACCGCCTTGAAGCGGAGAAAGTTCAACTTGAAACGCAAATCGATAGTCTCTTGAAGTATAACAGTGAGCAGCTGCTAATCTACGCATCCGGCTTGGAACTTCCGGACAATATCATCAAAACTATCTATCCACAGTATCTTGAGCTGAAACGCCAGATCGATGGCCTGAAAGCTAGCGGCTTGGGAGAGAGACATCCGACTGTCCAAACGAACCAAAGAGTCTTCGATTCGATGAAGGATCAACTGGACGAAGGGGTGGTGAACCTCCGAACAAGGCTGCAAGGACAGCTGGAAACAGCAAAGGAGCGCTTGACGAAAGTCGAGGCAATGAGGGATGAGCGTAAAATCGATAACATCGAGCGAAGCATCGCTACCCAGGATTACGGGGACGCGAAACGCAATTTCGAGACCGATCAAGCCCTGCTTGAGCAAATGAAACTCAATCTTGTGAGTAAGGAAATCGAAGCCAAAGCAGTGCCAGAAAGCATCGTAGTCCACGATGAACCGGTCATTTCTAACTCTCCCGTCAGCCCCAACGTCACCTTGAACCTAGTGCTCGGAGCTGTCGTCGGTTTAATCTTCGGAGTCGGCATCGCCTTTTTCCTAGAATACCTCGATACCTCAGTCAAAAGTTTGGAAGACGTCGAGCGTTACCTTCAGGTTCCCGTTCTTGCGGTCATCCCGAAAGACGTGGGTGTCCTATACAAACAGAACGGCATGAGTCCAGATGCGGAAGCTTACCGGATCCTAAGAACGAACATCGAATTCAACCGAAAGAATCCTGAAGACAATGCGATTACTGTTGTCTCAGGAGGTGCCGGCGAAGGAAAATCCACGACTCTTGTAAACCTGGCCTACATCTGCGCCCAAGGCGGCTACACTACCCTGATGATCGACGCCGACCTCAGACGTCCACGCTTGCATACGTTTTTTGATATCAATAATTCCGTGGGTCTCACGAATTTCCTCACCACGGAGCTCATGTTGGAAGACGTCATCCTCCAGACACCGGTGGACAACCTTTACCTTATGCCATCCGGTATTCTCCCTGCTGACGCAGCAGGTATCCTAAATTCACGCCGGATGTCGGAACTGATTAAGGACGTGAAGCAGCGCTTTGACCTCGTTCTCGTGGACAGCCCTCCGATTCTAGGTGTCAGTGACGCATCCGTCCTAGCCAGCGAGGTCGATCTTACGATGATCGTGGTGCAACACCGTAAGCTGCCGCGTAACATGCTGGTGCGTGTGAAACAGGCAGTGGAGAATGTCGGCGGAACCGTGATTGGAGTCGTCCTGAACAACGTGGACGTGAGAAGTGACAGCCAGTATCAGTATTATACGAGCTACTACACCTACTACGCGCCGGCGGAATCGCAGGCTAGTCCCCCGGTAGGTGTCGGTAAATCCGCAGGGCGGCAGAGAGCGGCTGCGGACTCCCCGAAAGATTCCGACTTGTATTGACCTACACCTCACACTACGTTCATCCTGAGAAATTTTCTCCATATGTCGCTGCGAGGCGCTGGAACCCATCAACTCAATAACCTCTGAATCCATGTATATCATACGAAACGTTCTACTCACGCTTGTTTGTCTCATCTCCCCCATAGTAGCGCAGATTGAGTCTGGCACCTCCGTCCAGATTACGATCATGGGAGTTCCTGGTGAAGAAAAGGCCAAGATTGATGCGGTTTATCCTGTCGGTCAGAATGGAACGGTCAACATGCCGTTCATCGGAAATGTGAGGGCAGCAGGTCTCCAGCCTGAAACCCTTGCAGCATCGATCCAGAGCGCATATCGTTCCGCCCAGATCTACAACAATCCCACCATTCAGGTCATCGATACCCGCGGTGGCCTCACGGCGAGGGAGCAAATGGTTCACATTGGTGGGCAAGTGCGCCGACCAGGGCCGGTTGCCTATCAAAGAAACCTGACCATCTACCAAGCTGTCCAAGGCGCGGGCGGAGCAACGGAATTTGGAAGTCTTAAGAGGGTGAAATTGTTCAGAAACGGTAAAACAACCCTTTACGATCTGAGTAATCCGCAGTTTATGAGGGTACCAATGGAACCGGATGATACGATTGAGGTTCCGCAAAAGAACTGGCTCGGGCATTAAGAAGTATCACAACTTTTCCAATTCAGGCGAAATAAGCGAGGTGCCATGAAGAACGGGATAACTGCAATAGTTCTTCTGTTTTCTGTGGCATTCCTTGCATACGCAGGGGAACCCCCACAAAAATTGGTTGAGGGGTTGGGCGCGGAAGACTTCAAAGAACGCGAAAAATCTCAAAAATTATTGCTCGAATGGGCAAATACGGAAGCCAAGACTCCGGCTCCTGCATTATTTAAGTTATCCCAGACGAGCCTAGATCCGGAGATCCGGCAAAGATGTCTCAATGTTCTCAGAAGCCTCAGCGATCAAGATTATTTCACCCATGGAAAGGGATTCTTGGGAATTACGATGCAGTCCGAGGCGATTAAACTGCCAGATCAAGAAAATCCCCAGCCTGCCATTAGGATAACCAACGTTGTAAAAGACAGTCCAGCCGACAGTTCCGGGCTTCAAGCGAACGATGTGATCATCGCACTGGGCGGGAAACCGTTCAAGGGTGAGGTCCCAGACGAAGCATTCCGGGATGCGATAGCAGCTATGAAACCGCTTGATGAGGTGACCCTCCAGGTGAGAAAAGCAAACGGGGACATGGAGGCCGTGAAGGTAATTCTCACTAGGCACCCGGGTAATGATTTTGCTGGATTCCCGCAGAATATGCGCATGCTTGACGAGCGTGCGCGTCAGCAGCATTTCGAGATGTGGCTCAAGGAAGTGGGGAAGAAGGGAGGCTGAAGGTGCTATCAGATCCCGATAAGGGTCTTTTCGCTTTCCTCGATCACTCTCCATTCTCCCGGTTCCTGCCTCTCGAGTGAAAGTTTCCCGATCGCGATTCGAATAAGCCGCAAAGTAGGATGGCCTATGGCAGCTGTCATCCTCCGGACCTGACGGTTTTTTCCTTCCACCAAGCTGACTTCAATCCATACGTCCGGGATGGACTGGCGGATGCGGATCGGGGGATCGCGCGGTGGAATCAGGGGCTGTGGATCCGGAAGACTTGCTCGGCATGGAAGGCACTTGTGCTTCTGGATGACGATGGATCCGTTGCAAAACATTTCCAGGGATTCTGTGGAAGGAACACCCTCAATTTGAACTAGATACGTCCGTTCGTGGGCATTCTTCGGATTCAGAAGCCGGTCGTTCAGGCCACTTTCGTCACTGAGCAGTAACAGTCCTTCGGAATCCATATCTAGCCGCCCGAGCGGGTAAACACTTTTGGAAAGTTGAATTCGGAAAGTGTCCGTTGTCCCGGCTGATCTGGCGTAAACTGGCAAAGGACTCCGTAGGGTTTGTGAAATGCGATGATCAAGGATGTATTCCTATCTGATCAGACCGGCAGAGTAAATTCCTGTATCTGGGTGAATGAAACGATTCGATCAGCGCCGTATAGGAGCCTATGAAAATGGAATGGAACCTCATCGCAGCGATAATTTTTACAATGCTATTGGTTTCATGCGGGAGTTCGGATCTACCGCCGGAATCGCGGCAAGGGGTGCGGAAGGCAACTGGGAACGCTGATCTGCGCCTGCCATCGAGCCGCGGCAGTAAGCCGGACGAAAGATCCCGATGGTGGGACGGCGGCGGGACTAACTATCCAAATCCAGGGTACTATTCCAGTGAAAGACGCTAGCTGAGAGAGGCGATCACCGGCTCCGGAAGAGTTGCCATGGCCTCCTCAATGCGTGGGTTGATCTTGTGCTCGACGGTCTCGACAGCCACACGAATCGCATTGCGGACAGCGAGCCCGGTGGAAGAGCCGTGGGCAATGATTACCACGCCGTTGACGCCGAGCAGTGGGCTGCCCCCGTAGGTTTCGTAACTGCTCTTTGCTTTGAGCGCCTTGAAGGCACCTTGGGCAAGGACTGCACCTGCCATCCGCAGCGGCGTTTCCTTGATCTCTGTTTTCAACCACTTAGAAACCGCTTTCGCAGTGGCTTCTACGCTCTTGAGGACAATGTTTCCGACGAAGCCATCGCATAGCACAATGTCGAGTTGCGTTTCGAATAGGTCGTGACCTTCGACGTTCCCGATGAAGTTGATCCCCGGAGTCGCTTTAAGGCGCTTAAATGTCTCCTTGGTAAAAGTGGTGCCTTTTTCGTCTTCCTCACCGTTGGACATGAGGCCAACCTTGGGATCTTTGACACCAAGAACGTATTTGGCGTAGGCGGTACCCATGATGGCGTAGGCGACAAGGTGCTCGGGTTTGGACTCCGGGTTCGCACCGGCATCAAGAATGTTGCAGATGCCATGCTCGTTGGGAAGAGGGGAGGCGATGCCGGCACGATCCACTCCCTTGAGGCAGCGGAGCTTCAGGGTCGCAGCTGCGACCGCCGCTCCGGTGTTGCCAGCGGAAACAAAGGCGTCCGCAGTGCCGTCTTTCACTAGATCCATGGCAACGCTGATCGAGGAAAGTTTCTTCCGGCGGACAGATTTCGCTCCAGGCTCGGCCATGCCGATCACTTCAGGCGCGTGAACTATGCTGACACGTCGGTCGGAGAGGTCTAGGCCCTGGGCAGCGCACACACGCCTCAGAACAGCCTCGTCACCAACGAGGAAGAGATGGCCGAGCTTCGGATAGTTTCTCAGCGCCTCAATGGCTCCGGTAATGTTGATTTGTGGGGCGTTATCGCCGCCCATGGCATCGAGTGCTACCTTCATGGAAATGGGAATGGGTTTGGGGAACCGGGTATGCAGCGGGTACGAAGAAAAAACCCACGCCAGATTACTAGCGGGGGTTCATTAAAGTTTCCTCGGGAAACGGATTAGAACGCCTCCACTTCGAGGACCTTACGCCCGCGATAGGTGCCGCAGGAAGGGCACGCAATGTGTGAAGGGATCGTTGCACCGCAGTCGGAGCAATTGCTGAAGATAGGTGCCTTCCAGCGGTTTGCGCCGCGGCGCATTTTTTGGCGGCTCTTGGATTGGCGGCGTTTTGGTACGGCCATGGTCGTGTATTAGTTAAGTTTGATCGTTAAGACCCGAAAGGTCGTTGAGAGCTGACCATCGGTCGTCACCCTCGTTGCGGGGGGCAGGTGATAAGTCATTATCCCCAGGTTTGTCCACTGCTAAATATCGAGAATCGATTTCACACGGTTCCGGCTCGTCGCCTTCGTCGCATCGTGGGTTGGTAGGGAAGGCGAGAAGAACCTCCTCGCGGATGGCTTCCGTGACATCCAACTGGCTGGAATTGCCAATTTCTACGGAAATCGCTGTGGATTCCAGCTCGATTGTTTGGATGAATTCCTTGAGTGTGACGACGCAGCGGAAGCGGAATGGGGCCGAGATGGCGCCGGTGAGGAGCAGCTCGGATTCGAACCGTTGGACCAAAAACTCGTATTCCAGCGGGCCGACTGCGGTGGCATCCTCCTTGGGAAGGTCGAATATTTGTTCCGAGAGTTCGCCGGAAAAGGATTGCCCTTCTTCCGGCAGGTTTGGGAGGTCGATGATGAGGGAGGTGTTCACTAGGAAAGGTTAGATTCTAATTTTGAAACTTCAAGAAGAGGACTTTACTCCGCTCTGGAGAGGAGGTTCAGACCCCGCTGGAGGAGGAGGGTATCGACGTTGGTGGAGACGGTTTCATCGAGATAGACGGTGAAATTTTCTTCGAGGAATTCGATGGAGTGCAGGTTTTCCGCATTGGGTTTCTCGAAAGCCTCAATGAGGGATTCCATACTGTCGATTTCCACGCCGTTGACCTTTTTAACGATGAGGTTGCGTAGGCTTTCGTAGCCGATGGTGGCTGGGGTCGGGATGGAGCCGCTGAGGAAGATCACACGCTTTGCGTTATCCTCGTATTTTTCGGGATTTTCGTAAACGTCGAGGAGATTGAGTGGAGCACGGGACGACCAGTCCTTCCCGAATGCTTCCAGAACTGGGCGGGTAAGTTCTTGGAAGATGAGTCCGCCTTTCACTAGGAAATTCGGGGCTCGGTCGAATTGGTAGTCCGGGACGAGGTTGTCCTGCGCTTCAGCGCGGGTGAGGATCGCAGTGATATCCAGCGGCTCGCCATCACGAAGGAGCCCGAGCTTGATTTCGTCGCCAGTGGCCTTTTCTCCCCGGACGATGTGTCCCCAGAAAACCGAGCCGTAATGTGGGTGTTGGTAATAGCCACGCCTGTCGATGGGCATGGTATCGACGGAGAGTATGACATCGCCCTTTTCCACCCCTGCGAGATCGGCCGCGCCACCGGTTTTGACTGAGCTCACGTAGATTCCACCCTGCACGTCATCGAGTTTGAGGAATTTCCGGAAGGATGGATCCTCGGTGCGCGTGACGGAAACGCCCAGCGAGGGGAAGCCTGAATATTTGCCGTCTTTCACGTTCCCGAGGAAGCGGGACACCACATCTACGGAGAGGACATCCGAGATCTGATCTCCGGAATCGTAGCTCAGAAGAATGCCGACGAGATTGTTATCCTTGATCACTGGAAGAGAGAAACTGCTGGCCGCGCTTTGCATTGAGGCTTTTACCAAGTAGGTAAGGAAGCTTTGGTTCGGCAGGAAACTGTTGGCGATTTCCACTGACTGAAGGGTGCCGTAGGTAAGCAGGGTGGTTCCGTTGTCTTCCACTTGGAAGATCTGGATCGGATCGCCGATAGAGGGAGGCGAGGCAAGTTCGAGCGGGCGGGTATCTTTGAAAAAGGTGGCCTTCTCATCATCTGATTCCACCGTGAGGAGCGCGAGGTTTGCCTCGTAATCGACCGCTACGATTTTCGCTTCCGCAGTTTTTGATCCGTCCGGGAGTTCGAGTTCGATGTAGGTGGCGTCCGCCACCATTTCGCTGGTGGTGAGCACCTGTCCCGGGCCAACGATCGCGCCCAGCGAGCGGAGACTCTGGGGTGGGGTTTTCTCCCACGGCTGGGCCGGGTTCCAACTTTGGCTTGTCGAATTGATGCGGACTACCGATTCAGTTAGTGACAGTGGGTCTACGACAATTTCCGTCTCGGCGGCAGCCGAGACTTCGAGGGATTTGACGGTTTCCGGCGCTTGTTTGCAAGATGCGAGCACGAGGGCCAGCGGGAGAAGGGTAAGATATTTCATGTGAGTGGATCGGGGAAAATTATTTGAGGTCGAGCACGTCCTGCATGTCGTAGAGGCCGGGCGGTTTGCCTTCCAGCCAGAGGGCAGCGCGCACTGCGCCGGACGCGAATGTCATGCGTGAGGAGGCCTTGTGGGTAAGCTCGACCCTCTCGCCATCCGCCGCGAACATGACCGTGTGGTCGCCGACCACATCTCCGCCGCGAAGGGTGTGCATGCCGATTTCACGCGGTTTACGCGGGCCGATGTTCCCTACGCGGCCGTGGGCGACGTCTTCCTTATACGATGTGCCGGTCTCCTCGTTGAGAATGTCCAGGAGGCGCCGGGCGGTGCCGGAAGGAGCGTCGATCTTATGGCGGTGGTGCATTTCCGTGACTTCGATGTCAAAGTTATCCTGTTTTAAAATGCGGGCAGCACGGCTGGTCAGCCAGAAAAGCGTGTTTACGCCCACCGAGAAGTTCGGCGCGTGGACGATTGGAATTTTCTTGGCGGCGGCATGGATCATATCAAGTTCGGCATCGGTGTGGCCCGTTGTGCCCATGACTACTGGCACCTTATGGCGCAGTGCTGCCTCAATGAGACTGGTGGAAAATGAATGAACCGTGAAATCGATGACGCATTTGGCGGCCTTCACTGCCTCGTCGAGGTTTTCACCAGCGTCATGCGTGGCACCGATGCAGGTTTCTGGATTGGCCTCAGTGGCCTCGGCGACTGCCAGACCCATGCGGCCGGACTTTCCTGTAATAAGAATTGGAAGCATTTCGCGCGAATAATGGGGGTGCGCTAGGGAAATGGAAGTGGGATTTTTCCGCGCTCCCCGGTGTAAGATGCAAAACCTCCGTTCCGTATCTATCTGATGCGGCTCGTATTCGTTACACTCATAGGGACCATCTGCTGTCTCTCAGCCTACGACGAGGATTCCGCCTTTGAAAAAGCCAGAGCGGTTCTCGAGGTAAATTGTGTCGAGTGCCATACCCCTGAAGAGGCCAAAGGTGACCTCATCATGACCACCGCTGCGGATTTCCTCACAACAGGAGATTCAGGGAATGCTCTTGTAGCGAAGTCTCCTGAAAAATCCGGGATTTTTACCCGCGTGACACTTCCCGCCAATGACTCCGACCGCATGCCGCCTAAAAAGCACAGCGAGCCCATTTCCGCAGAAGACATCGCTACCTTGGAAAGCTGGATTGCAGCTGGTGCCGAATGGCCGGAAGGGGAAATCCTCCGCCCACGCGCCAAAACCGCGCTTCCCCGCTGGGACGTGCTTGCTGACCCCTCCATCGTTTCCATCGAGGCGTTTCCGAACAATATCAGTCTTGAAACGTCCGCCGATTTTCACCGTGTCATCGTCATCGCAAGGATGAAGGACGCTTCCACTCACGATATCACCCGCCAGGCCAAGCTCACCATGGCCGACGAATCCTTTGCAAAACTCGACGGAAACCTACTCACCCCCAAGGCCAATGGAGAGACCAAACTCAAAATCGAATACCGCGGCCTCTCCACTGAGGTCGCCTTGAAGGTGAAGGACGTGGAAAAGGAACGGCCCGTTTCCTTCCAGCTCGATGTCATGCCGGTGCTCACTGCAGCCGGGTGCAATACCGGATCCTGCCACGGCTCGGCACGCGGCCAGGACGGCTTTCACCTCAGCCTCTATGGATTCGATCCCAAGGGCGATCACTTCCGTTTGACCACGGAAATGGCCGGCCGCCGCGTAAACCTCGCTCTCCCCGAGGAGTCCCTGCTTGTTACAAAAGCCACCGGCGCTGTGCCCCATACCGGGGGGAAACTTTTTAAGGATGACAGCCCCTTTCACGAAACCATCGTCCAGTGGATACGAAATGGCGCGAAGTTTGATGAAGGCGAAATCCTACAGCCCACCGGAATCGAGATCCGCCCCGCGCAGGTCGTCATGACAGGGAAGGACATCCAGATCCCGTTCACCGTCCGTGCGATGTATGCCGATGGCTCCGACCGGGATGTCAGCACGCTCACTACCTTCTCCAGCTCGAATGATAATTCCGTAAAAATAGACAAATCCACCGGCATGGCCACTTCTGCGGAGCGCGGCGAAGCCTTTCTCCTCGGCCGTTTCCACACCTTCACCGAAGGCTCTCAAGCCATAGTTGTCCCTGCCGGTCTCGAATACAAGCGACCGCCATACAAGCCCTTCAACTACATCGACGATCACGTCGCAGAAAAGCTCAACAAGCTCCGCATCATCCCCTCCGGCCTCGCCAGTGACGAAGCCTTTCTCCGTCGCGCCTTCCTCGATGTCGTGGGTCTCCCTCCCACTTTAGAAGAGCGGGAAAAATTCATGAATGACGCGCGCCCCGACAAGCGTGACCACCTCATCGACGATCTTCTTAGTCGCAAGGAATTCACCGAGATGTGGGTCATGAAATGGGCCGAGCTCATGCAGATCCGCACCGTCCAGCAGGGCGGAAATACCGTCTCCTACAAGGCCGCGCTCAACTACTACGAATGGCTCCGCGAACGCATCGCAAGCAACATGCCTTTTAATAAACTCGTAGTCGAACTCCTCGGCGCCAAGGGCGGCACCTTTGACAATCCCGCTACGAATTTTTTCCAAATGGAAGAGGACGTCCTCAAGCTCACCGAGAACGTCGCCCAAGTTTTCATGGGCACCCGCATCCAGTGCGCCCAGTGCCACAATCACCCCTTCGACCGCTGGACCATGGACGACTACTACCGCTTCGCCGCCTTTTTTGCACAGGTGAAACGCAAGCCTGCCGAGGATCCCCGTGAGCGCGTGGTCTTCGATGGCGGAGGGGAAATCCAGCACCCTATCACCAAACAAGACATGGATCCGAAATTCCTCGGCGGCCCGAAACCCGAGATTCAGAAAGGAACCACCCGCCGCGAATCCGTCGCCGGCTGGCTCGCCTCCCCGGAAAATTCATGGTTCGCGCGCAACGTCGTCAACATCGTCTGGGATCATTATATGGGAGTCGGTATCGTCGAGCCAGTCGATGACGTCCGCGTCTCCAATCCCCCTTCGAATCCCGAACTTCTCGACGCCCTCGCGGAAAAATTCGTCTCCTATAACTACGATTTCAAGAAGCTCGTCCGAGACATCTGCACCTCCCGCACCTACCAGCTCTCCACGGAAACGAACGCCACCAATGAGGCCGATACCCGGAATTTTTCCAAGGCCATGATCCGCCGCGTCCGCGCCGAAGTCTTGCTCGATAGCATTTCCCAAGTCACTAACACGCAAGAGAAATACAAAGGCCTTCCAAAAGGCGCCCGTGCCGTCCAAATCGCCGATGGGAACACTACGAACTATTTCCTCACCACCTTTGGCCGCGCCACCCGCGCCACCGTCTGCTCCTGTGAAGTGAAAATGGAACCGAACCTCTCCCAAGCCCTCCACCTCATCAACGGTGAAACTGTCCACGAGCGCATTCAACAGGGCAAAACCATCGATACTCTCCTCGCGGAAAAGAAAGCACCTGCAGAGATCATCGATGCCCTCTACCTCAAAACCCTCACTCGCAGTCCCACCGATAAGGAAAAGCAAAAACTCCTGGCCGCCGTCAGTGAAGGCAAATCGCCCGACGACCAAAAGATCATCCTTGAAGACATCTTCTGGGCGCTCCTGAACTCCAAGGAATTCATTTTCAATCACTAAGGAGTGGAGTGCCGACTAAAGTCAGTGCTCCATTACATCCTGGTAGAGCTCGTTCAGCGAGATCTCAATGCCGACTTCCGGCAACGCTAACACTGCATCCGGCCCAGCCAGCATCTCCCTCTGGAATTTATCTCCATCCCTGCGGTGTATCGTAATCAGAGGCGAATCCGCCTCCGCGAGGATGTAGGTTTGGAGCGAGGGGATCGTTAGATAGTCACGGAGCTTCAGTGTTTCGTCTTGCCGTCTCGTGGAAGGTGAGAGCACTTCAAGGATCACGGTTGGGCTGTCCGTATAGAGTGCATCTCCAGCCACCGCTTTGCAGATGATCATCGCGTCAGGATAATAAAATGCTTCGCTCCCGTCGATCAAATGGACGTTAAGCTTAAAATCGCTGCCTGTTGGAAAGCAGGATTTTCCCAAGAGCTGATTGCCAGCGAAACGTATGAAATTTACCCCCACCCTCTGATGGTTTAGCGTCCCTCCCGACATCGCATACACATGCCCCGCCACGTATTCATGCCGCACTTCCGAGACAAGTTCCCCATGAAGATACACTTCACGTGAAATTCGATTATCAGCTACCGCAAGTGCCATGCATCATCAATAACGGGAAATCCCCCCTCCTGCAAGAAGCCCTTTCAGCCCTTGCCCCCTCACGCCGCACACAGATGAAGGCCCTCCTCCCTCCCTCGCCCTCATCACCCCGCCTTCGCGGAAAAGCCCAATGTGTTTTTCATTATCCGATCCCCCGGCATGGTGAAGCCCGGCGGGAAATCAGAAGCCATTGTCGAAAGCATCGATGTTTATCTGACCCTCTGCGAACTCACCGGCATCCCATTGCCCGACGGCATCGACGGTGAATCTCTTATGAAAAACCTCCTCGATCCCTCCCACGACAACGAAATCCACCCCCGCTTCAGCGAGAAGCACCAACAGTTTTTCGAACGAGGGTTCTATCATCGGCAGGCGGTTTCCATTTACCCTTACGGAGCATCAAGGCATTGCGGCGGAGCATCTCCAAACGCTGAAGGGGTGGAATCGCCTTCAAGCTCCCTCCTACTTTCTTTTTTAACGGCTCCCGGAACGCGTTCTCCATGGGAGGGAAAGTAACCCTTATGTGTCCGCCGCCAACAAGGCGAAAGCGCCCTGCTTCACCGCCGCTGGCACCCCGCGCACCAGAACGTCGCCCGTTGCCCCATCACCTTGTGGGAAATAATTCCGCCACACACCCGGCAAGCCTCTCCCTTTCTCCCATAGACGAAAAGGCGCTGCGCGAAATATCCTGGCTGGCCGTCGGAGTTTAGAAAATCCCGCAGGGTCGTCCCGCCTTGAGTAATGGATTCCGCCAGCACCTCTTTGATCGCCGCCACCAGCCTTTCCGCCTTCGGCTTCGTCAGCTTGTTTGCGGGCAACGCCGGATGGATGCCAGCCCGGAAAAGGCTCTCGGAGGCGTAGATGTTCCCCACGCCCACCACCAACTTCGCATCCATCACCGCCACTTTCACGGGGATGCTTTTGTTCCGCAGTGCCCAGTAAAGATGCTCCGCCGTGAAATTATCCTCCAGCGGCTCCGGTCCAAGGTTTTTCAACAACGGATGCGAATTCACCTCGGCAGCAGCCACAACCATCACCAGCCCGAACCTTCGGGGATCGTGGTATCTCATTTGCATCCCGCCTTCTAAAGTGATCCCGATGTGGTCGTGCTTTCGCCACTCTTCGCCTTCCGGCACGATACGCAAACTGCCGGACATGCCCAGATGCACCATTACCACCTGCCCGCCATCCGTTTCTAGCAACAGATACTTCGACCTCCTCTTCACGGAAACAAACCCCCGCCCCGCAATCTCCACCAGCTCCCGAGAAACCGGCCAGCGAAGATCGTATCTCCGAATGATCACCTCGAAAACCCTTCTCCCCAAAATGTGCGGAGAGATCCCCAATCTAGTAGTTTCGACCTCAGGCAACTCCGGCATTGCGGAAAACTTTAGACTCTAGACTTTAAACCTCAAGCGCCTTGGTATCACAGAAGGTAGATGGATCCCAATCCCTTTAAGGAGGATCGGTAAAATCGCTTTGATTTCTAAAAGTATGAGGACTGGGATTGACTACGCTGCGCTCCGTCCCTGCGGGGTGCGCTTCGCGGTTGGATGTCTTTTTCGCTACCGGCGAAAGGGGCAGTCAAACCCGGTGCTTCGCAGAGGTTCTCGTCCCAGTCCTCTTGGTGAATGGTCATAGAAGCGC
>Ga0105045_10002626_pt1 | contig 15229 bp, 16 predicted proteins | sample MAT02_FD_78089 | JGI IMG/M metagenome (GOLD analysis project Ga0105045, IMG submission 78089) | Freshwater microbial communities from Lake Fryxell liftoff mats and glacier meltwater in Antarctica - MAT-02 (megahit assembly) | ecosystem: Environmental > Aquatic > Freshwater > Ice > Liftoff...
AGCCATTTCGCCCCAAGGTTTAAGCATCAATAGAATGCCACGGCCCAAAATTGTTGGCCCCACCTATTTTTGGGCGGGTTGCCAGAACGTGGACGGATCACGCCGCCATTTGTTTGTGATGCCTTTATTTTGGCCACGGTTCAGGGTTGGCAGATGGCGCCGGAATCACAATTTTGGGACCCAACCTCCACCGGCGCGGTAAGCATCAAATAAATAGCCAACGAAGGCTTTGTTTATTGGTAATCTGTCCAACATGGGGAACTGCCATTTTTTTCCCGTAATTTAGTGGGTTAATATCACGCAATCGACTTGGTCTTTAAAGACCAATTATTGTTTGAAGAGTGGGGTTACGATTCGGGACACGCATCAGCTTAAAATTTTATGAATTTCAAAGACTTTTTGTCGCAGGATTTCGCGGTTGATCTTGGCACTGCCAATACGCTGATCATGCACGAGGGCAATGTCGTGGTTAATGAGCCGTCGATTATCGCCATAGATACCAATACAAACCGAGTGTTGGCCGTGGGCAGGGAAGCCATGCAAATGCACGAAAAAACCCATGAGCACATCAAAACCATCAAGCCGCTCCGCGATGGGGTGATCGCCAACTACCAAGCCGCTGAGCAGATGATCAAGGGCATGTTGCAAAAGGTGATGAAATCCAAGTTCAGCTTTGGTTCCCACCGGTTTGTGATCTGCATCCCTTACTCCACCACCGAAGTAGAAAAGCGGGCCGTCCGCGACTCCGCCCAGGCTGTGGGGGCCAAGGAGGTCTATATGATCCACGAGCCCATTGCGGCCGCGCTGGGCATTGGGCTGGACATCAAGCAGGCTGAAGGATCAATGATCGTTGACATTGGGGGGGGCACCACGGAGATCGTCGTCATTTCACTTTCTGGCATCGTGTGCAGCCAATCACTCAAAATTGCGGGCAATGCGTTTGACACCGACATTATTGACTACATGCGCCGCCAGCACAATCTTTTGGTGGGCGAGCGCACCGCCGAGAAGCTCAAAATTCAAGTGGGGGCAGTGATCGAGGATCTGGAAGAGCCACCCATCGATGCCAAGGTATTGGGCCGCGATTTGCTCACGGGCATTCCCAAGGCGGTCATGATCCGGTATTTGGAAATGGCCCAAGTCTTGGACAAATCGATTTCCAAGATCGAGGAAGGCATTTTGAAAACCTTGGAAGAGTGCCCGCCCGAGTTGGCCGCCGACATCTATACCCGGGGTATTTACCTTACCGGCGGGGGTGCTTACTTGCGTGGGCTCGCCAAACGGCTCTCCCGGGTCACCCAGTTGCCGGTGCAGTTGGCCGAAGATCCCCTGCTGTCCGTCATGCGTGGCACGGGAGTTTCCCTCAAAAACCTGAAAGACTACCGCTCAGTCTTGATGACCTGATGGTCAAGTGCCACCATCAAGTGGATCCGGTTGGCTCCCTTGGTCGTGTTCGCGGACATTGGCCAATTAGTCATTGCGATCCAAAGGGATGAACAATGGGCCAGTGGCGTTTTTTGTCGCTGTACATCTCAACTGAAGACAAGTAACTGCTGAACTCGGCCAAAAGCATTTTTTGGCCGAGTTCAATTTTGTTCCACTGCACGTTCCCGCTTGCCATACACAAATGGCAAAAGGGCTTGCCGCCGTTTTTTGGCCCCGCTCGCGTATTTTTTGCCGCTGCGTGCCCGCTCGATGATCATTAAACTGGCGGCCAAAACAAGGGCGAGCATCACCCCAGCCACGGGCAACAACGAATGCTGGCCAACCCCTTTGGTCAATTTCCACCCCAATCCAGCCACCAATAACACAACTAGGGGAGCGATTACAATAAGCCGATGATAGGTAACGCGAGGAATATTCATCTCAATATTAATTTAATGTTAACAAAAGGTAAACAAATAATGAACGAAATAATTCCCGCAATCGTATTTTTTTGAAAAAAAGCTGCGCCAAACCATTCATTTGACCGCAGTATTACCGGGCACATCGCTAACCAGAAGCCAACCAGCGCACCGAAAAAGCGGGTTAAAAACCAATAATGCCGCTGGAAGTGATTTGGCAATTAGCCGGATCGAGCTACAATAATTTGGTTTTCAGCTAGGAAGGGAAGCACGGCTGTTTGGGTCTAAAACCAAAAAGGCAGGCCAAGCAACTTGGTCTGCCTTTTTGTCAATAGATACCTGTCACACAGTTACCCAAGCTTGCTGGCGGTTGCTCTCCAGCACGCGCTCGCAGATCACCAGTTCTCGCAGGCCATCGGCGAAGGTGGGATAAGCGGGCGACGCCGGCGGGGCACCCGCTTTAATGGCGGCATAGACCTCCTTGAACATTTGTTTGGAAGTATCGGGGAAACCTTCGTTGTGCCCGCCCGGGAACGACACAATCGCCTGCGCCTCGGGGTACATCAGCGACGGGTCGCGCATCAGCACCTGATTGGCGGTGTCGCGCCGCCCGAGCCAAAGCTCGTTCGGGGTTTCGGAGCACCAGCCAAAGGTCTGCTTGGCCCCGGCAATCTCGAGGCTGAGGCGGTTTTTGCGACCAGCCGACACTTGGCTCACCGTCACATTGCCTTTGTGGCCATTGTCAAAGCGCAACATGACCGAAGCAAAATCCTCGGTGTTGATCGGTACATCAGCGTAGTCTTCGGGGGCCAGCATTTTGCCCGCGTAGGTTTCCACCGGTTTGAGCGGCTTTTTCCGGGTTTTATGGACGGTATTGAAATCGGCCATCACAGCCGTGATCCGCAGCCCGGTGATGTACTCGAGCACGTCGAGCAGGTGCGATCCGATGTCGGCAATTGCCCGCGAATCGCCAGAGATTTCGGGCTCGAGCCGCCAGTTGTAGTCTGTATTGTAGAACAGCCAATCTTGCAAATAGGAACCAATAATGGAGTAAACCTCGCCCAATTCGCCCCTTTCGCGCATGGTCCGCATTTGCCGCACCAGTGGATAATAGCGCAGGTTGAAATGCACCGCGTTCACTTTGCCGGTTTGCTTGGCCAGGGCCACCAGTTCCTCGGCTTGGGGAATGCTGACCGCCAGCGGTTTTTCGCACACCACGTGCTTGCCCGCGAGCAGGGCTTTTTTGGCTTGGTCGAAGTGCATATTGTTGGGCGTACAGATATGGACGCACTCCACTTCGGGGTCGCCGATCAGTTCGTCGAATGATCCGTAGCCTTTGGCCAAGCCCAATTGGGCCGCTTTCTCTATCGAAGAGGCTTTATCGAAATGGAGCAGGCCAATTACCTCCACATCGGGGAGGCGGCGCAAGGCTTCTATGTGGGCTGGGCCAATAAAGCCTGCCCCGGAAATGGCGGTTTTGATTTTAGACATGGTCGGTCTTAGTTGATTGCCCAATTTTAAGCTTTTGGGAGCAGAGTTGAAAATATTGGGGCAGGTTTTTCTGGGTTTGTTCACCTGCCCATTGCCGGTTCGGTTCAATCAGGCCAGATCTACCGTTTGTTTACCTGCTTTGGCCTATCTTTGCCACTACCTTCGCCCCATCACCATGACCGGAAAAGCCCACGTTTATGGGGACAATGTGGACACCGACCGCATTATTCCCGGAAAGTACACCAAAACTTTGGATGTGAGCCAGTTGGCCGCCCATGTGCTGGAGGATCTTGACCCTGGGTTCCGGCAGCGCGCCCAGCCCGGGGACGTGATCGTGGGCGGGAGCAACTTCGGCTGTGGTTCCTCCCGCGAGCAAGCTCCGGTGGCCATCAAAGCGGCCGGGGTTTCGGTGGTGATTGCGAAATTCTTCGCCCGGATCTTTTACCGAAATGCAATCAATATCGGGCTGCCCCTGCTCGAGATCCCCGACCACCAGATCCAGCCGGGCCATGAACTGCGCATCGATTTGACCAATGGCCGGGTGGAAGATCTCACGGCCGGAGTCAGCTATCAAGCCAGTAAAATGCCGCAGGTGATGATCGACATCCTGCAAGAGGGCGGGCTGGTCAACTACCTGAAAAAGTACGGCGACTATCGTTTATAGGTAAAGAAGTGGCAAATGGCCCAAGAAAATATTTTTTTATTTAAACTTTGCAATAATAATTGAAAAAGCGTTTATTTGTGTTGGCCAATAAAGCATTTGGGCAAATCACTCAAGCCGGGCCAGCAGCAATTCGCATTCCCCCAACTTTTTAACACAAACACGCGGCACATCATGGCATCGGAAGAAAAAGAAAAACTGGAAAAATTAAAAATGCTGGAGCTTACCTTGGCCAAATTGGATAAAACCTACGGCAAGGGCACGGTGATGCGGCTCAACGATGACAAAATCGGGGAAATCCCTCACATTTCCACAGGTTCACTCACCTTGGACATTGCTTTGGGCATTGGTGGCGTGCCGCGTGGCCGCGTTGTGGAGATCTACGGCCCAGAATCTTCGGGCAAAACTACCGTGGCCCTCCACTGTATTGCCGAAACCCAGAAAGGTGGCGGCTTGGCGGCGTTTATCGATGCAGAGCACGCCTTCGACAAAACGTATGCCGGCAAACTGGGGGTGGATTTGGACAACCTGCTGATGTCCCAGCCCGACAATGGCGAGCAAGCCCTAGAAATTGCCGAACAGTTGATCCGTTCCGGGGCGATTGAAATCATCGTGATCGACTCCGTGGCGGCCTTGGTGCCCAAAGCGGAGCTCGAGGGCGAAATGGGGGATAGCAAAGTGGGCCTCCAAGCCCGATTGATGTCCCAAGCCATGCGCAAACTGACCGGGGCCATTAGCAAAACCAGTTGCTGTTGCATATTTATCAACCAATTGCGGGAAAAAATCGGGGTAATGTTCGGTAGCCCCGAAACCACCACTGGGGGCAACGCACTCAAATATTACGCTTCGGTGCGCTTGGACATCCGCCGGATCGGGGCCATCAAAGAAGGAACCGACAATGTGGTGGGCAATCGTACCCGCGTCAAAGTCCAGAAAAATAAGCTCGCGCCACCTTTTCGCCAAGCCGAATTCGATATTATGTACGGCGAGGGCGTTTCCAAGGCGGGTGAAATCGTCGATTTGGCCACCGAGCTAGAAGTGATCAAAAAATCGGGTTCTTGGTATTCCTACAATGGCAACAAACTGGGCCAAGGCCGCGATGCCGTCAAGAACCTGCTCAACGACAATCCTGAACTGTCCGATGAGTTGGAGGCCAAGATCCGGGCAAAATACAAAACCGCCGCCGATACGGGCGAAGCCGTGAAGATCGGCCCGGAAACAGAAGAAGAAAAATAAGGTGTGATCATAACATCTGAACAAAGTCTTCCGTTAGCTGTTACGGGAGACTTATTTTTTTGCCCCAATGAGTTATCGGTGCCTTATATTTGTCATAGTCAAACCATAGCCGTTCCTAAAGCACCTTTTATGTTTGATAATATTGTTAAATTTATTGAAATCAACTTAGAGATAGTCAAGCTTGATGTCAAGGAAACTATTGCCACTTCGATAGTCAATTTGATCAAGCTTCTGGTGGGCGGTTTTTTTGTCACACTTGCCTTGATCTTCGCCAGTATCGCCCTTGCCCTTTTCTTGGGCGGCTGGCTGGCAAGTCAGGCCCTCGGATTTGGGGCCGTTGCGCTGCTCTATTTGGCCGGATTTGGTATTTTTCGGCTTTTTCAAAATAAACTAAAAAATGCTTTCCGGGAGATGGTACAAAAGCAAATTCCCGAAAATACCCAATTACTCAATGAACTTTCTGCTCCCGACCAAGATGAAAGACCAATATCTTGAGCAACGCGATATGCTCATCAAAGAAAAGGACGAGTTTAAAAAAGCAATCATGGACGACGTGCAGGAAACCAAAAAAGAGTTCACCGACAAGACACAACTCATTCTGGTCGTTGCTGGTCTATTGTTGGTCGGCTACGTTGGGGTGAAAGTGGTAGATGAAGTGTTGGACAACAAAAAGGGGAAAAAACTCAAGAAAGCCATGCAAGAAGAGTTGGGGAATGTCTCTGCGTCCTTCGCACCGGCCAGTTATCATACCCCAGAGCCGGCCGCTAGCGATTTTTCCATCTTGCGCACCCTCAAGGAGCAGGTGGCCCTGATTTTAATTTCGGTGATCAAGGACAAGCTGTATGACTTTATTGATCAGCTTATCCAACGACCAGCCAAAGGCAAAGATGGGGAGTGATTCTCCTCAAAAAATAGTCATTGCCTCATTGCTCAAACCGGTGGACGACCCCCGGATGCACAATAAAATGGCTTGCAGTCTCGCGGCGATGGGCCACCAAGTCCATCTCATCGGCGCGGCCAGTGGACGAGTGGAGCCGGCAGCCTGCCCGGGCCATTGCCCACCGGGGCACATACACTTCCATCCAATGGGAGTTTATGGCCGGGGATTGGGCCAGCGAATGGCTCGCATTGGGGACTATTTGCGCCTTTTGGGCCACCTTCGGCCATCGGTCGTTATCTGCAATACTCCCGAACTGCTCTGGCCCACCATCTTGGCCAAATGGGCCTCGCCCCGACAAACATTCCGCCTAATTTATGATGTCAGGGAAAATTATTTTTTCAACCTGGCCTACCAACAAATATATCCCGGCTGGAAAAAACGGCTGCTCGTTCTCATGGTGCGGGGCGTTGAGGTGCTGAGTTATCCTTGGATCAAGCAACTATTTTTGGCCGAAAGCACTTATTGGGACGAAATGCCCTTCGCCCGGGGCAAAGCGGTGGTGCTGGAAAATAAATTTGCTGGTTCGGTAGCCCCGCCCCGTCCTCACTCCTATCTGCCCGGCCAACAGCTGCGCCTGCTCTACTCAGGAACTATCACCCGGCATTACGGCACGGTGGAGACCTTGCTTTTCTTCCGGCAATTCAACCGGGCCTATCCCAACAGCTCGCTCCAAGTAATCGGCCACTGCTCCGATCCAGTTTATTGGCTAGAAGTGCGGGCCGCAAGTCGCGGTCAGGCCACAGTCGAGTTGACCATTTCACCGATTCCGGTGCCCCATTCAGCCATTTTATCGGCGATTCAAATGGCGGATTTGGCGCTGCTGGCCTATCTGCCCAATCGGAGCACGGCCAATTGCATCCCTGCCCGGCTGTATGAGTACCTGGCCCACAGTTTGCCCATGTTGGTTCCCTCCAATCCATTGTGGGCCAGACTATTGGCCGAGAACCAAGCTGGCTTCGCGATTGACTATGCCCAAGCCGATCTCGGGCCGTTGCTGGTTCAACTGTTCGCGGCCAAGTTCTATCCATCCGGCCCCCCCGCACTGGCTTTTTGGGGCATGAATGAAAAAGAGATTTTGGCAAAAGCCATTTACCGGGGTTAATTCTCCGTTCCAGCCTAAATTGCGGCCTTATTTCAAGCTGATGGTCAAAAAATTACAAGCGTTTTTTCATTGGGGATACCAATTGACTACCCTTTGGTTCCTGTACGGTTGGGGAAATTGTTGGCGGATTACTTATCAGTTATTGGCTGGGCGGGCAGTTTCGGTGCGTTTGTCGGGCTTTACTTTGGTCTGCAACCGTGAAAATACTGGTTCGGTGATTTACCACCTCCTCCACTCGTTGACCAAACTGGAGAAAATGGTGGCAGAAATCCCACTGACCGATTGCAAGCTCATTTTGGATGTGGGGGCCAACTGCGGGCATTTCAGTGCTTACGCCGCCCGGCGTTTCCCCGGGGCAGTGATCCACGCGTTTGAGCCGTCGATCCATTTACACCCCACCATCCAACAAAACACGGGGCGGTGGAATGTCCAGCTGCACGGGGAAGCCTTGTCCGATAAAATTGGCGAAGCCGATTTCTTTATCAGTGGGGTTTCTGAGCAAAGCAATTCATTGCTCAAAGAAAGCGTAGTGCCATTTGCCAATACGTTCAGCACTGTGAAGGTAAAAACGGACACCTTGGATCATTTTGTGGCAGCCAACCACCTGACCCACATTGACGTGATCAAACTGGACTGCCAAGGGGCCGAAGCCTTGATCTTGAAGGGCGGGGAGCAGGCGCTGGCCATTACCAAAGTGCTGCTGGTCGAGGTGACGGTGCTGGATCCCAACCCCGAAGAAGCTTGGCAGCGCCTGCGGGCCCATTTCCCCTATCACAAAATTGTCAATCCCGTGAGCACGGGGGCGGATATTCTGTTCTCCAAAGTTCCGTTGGATTAGCGCCATTCCACCCTATCATGGTTGGCCCATCTCCAACTGATAACGCCCATTTGGCCGCTAACCTCCCCCGTAGTGTTCCAAAAATACTTCCAATCGATCCAAAGCGATGGTGAGTTCATCTATAATGGGCAGGAAAACCAGGCGGAAGTGGTCGGGTTGATTCCAATTGAACCCGGTGCCCTGCACCACCAGCACCCGTTGCTGTTGGAGGAAATCCAAGACAAATTTTTGATCGTCCAGAATATTGAACTTTTTGGTATCGATCTTGGGAAAGAGGTAGAAAGCGCCCTTGGGTTTGACACAACTGATGCCCGGGATGTTGTTGAGCCGTTGCCAGCAGTAGTCGCGCTGCTTGCGTAGCCTGCCATTGGGCAGCACTAGTTCGTTGATGCTCTGGTAGCCACCGAGCGCGGTCTGGATCGCAAATTGGGCGGGCACATTGCTGCACAGGCGCATACTGGCCAACACATTGAGGCCCGAAATATAAGATTGGGCATTCTTTCTGTCCCCGCTCAGGATCATCCAACCCGCCCGGAAACCCGCTGCCCGGTAGTTTTTGGACAGGCCACCATAAGTGACAAACAAGGTGTCGTCCGAAAATGCGGCGGTAGAAAAATGCGCCGTGTCATCGTAGAGGATTTTATCATAAATCTCATCTGAGAACACGATCAGTTTGTGGCGGACGGCTATTTCGACCAGCCGTTGCAACAGATCGGACGAATACACGGCCCCAGTGGGGTTGTTGGGGTTGATCACCACCAGCCCCCGGGTGCGCGGAGTGATTTTGCTTTCCAGATCGGTCAGATCGGGAAACCATTCCGCCTGCTCGTCGCACACATAATGCACGGGTTTGCCACCAGCCAAGTTGATGGCCGAGGTCCAGAGGGGATAATCGGGCGAGGGGACCAGGATTTCATCCCCGTCGTTAAGCAGGGCCTGCATCGAGAGCAGGATCAAATCGCTCACCCCGTTGCCGATGTAAATATCGTCGATGGTCACGCCCCGGATTGCTTTCAGTTGGGTGTAGTGCATCACGGCTTTGCGGGCCGCGAAAAGCCCCTTGGAATCGGTGTAGCCTTGGGCATTGCGCAGGTTGACGATCACATCGTGGATCACTTCATCGGGCGCTTCGAAGCCGAAAGGGGCCGGGTTGCCGATGTTGAGCCGCATGATTTTATAGCCCAGCATCTCGAGTTCACTGGCTTGCTCATAGACAGGCCCCCTAATTTCGTAGAAGACTTTGTCGAGTTTATTGCTTTTTTGGTAGTTCATGGCCTGGGCCGAAATAATAATGGGTTTACGGAAGCCCGCTCAAATGGGCAGGGATTGTTGCCATGGAAAGTGGCGCTGGCATTAAGTTATCTGGTCAAAACCAGTATAGGGGCGCAGCACTTCGGGAATTTGGATGCCCTCGGGTGTTTGGTTGTTTTCCAGCAAGCTGGCCACAATGCGCGGCAGGGCCAGTGCGCTGCCGTTCAAGGTGTGGAGGAGCTGGGTCTTGCCGTCCTCGCCCTTGAAACGGAGCTTGAGCCGGTTGGCCTGAAAAGTTTCAAAATTGCTCACCGAGCTTACTTCCAGCCAACGTTTTTGGGCCGCCGAGTACACTTCAAAATCGTAGGTAAGGGCCGAGGCAAAGCTCATGTCGCCCCCGCACAAGCGCAGGATGCGGAAGGGCAGGCCCAGCTTGGTGAGCAGGCTCTCCACGTGGGCGCACATCTGGTCGAGCGAGGCATAAGACTTTTCGGGGTGCTGCACCTGCACAATCTCTACTTTGTCAAACTGGTGGAGGCGGTTCAGCCCCCGCACGTGAGCGCCCCAAGAACCCGCTTCGCGGCGGAAGCAGGGAGTAAATCCCGCATTTTTGATTGGCAGATCTTCTTTTTTGAGGATCACGTCACGGTACAAATTGGTGATTGGCACCTCGGCAGTGGGGATGAGGTACAATCCATCTTCGGTGGCAAAATACATTTGCCCCTCTTTGTCGGGGAGTTGGCCGGTGCCAAAGCCCGAAGCTTCATTGACCAAAATGGGGGGCTGGATCTCGGTGTAGCCAGCCGCCAGGGCTTCATCGAGAAAGAAATTGACCAGGGCGCGCTGCAACCGCGCTCCTTTGCCCTTGTAAACCGGAAAACCCGCGCCAGTGATTTTGGTGCCCAGTTCAAAGTCGATAATGTCATATTTTTTGATCAATTCCCAATGCGGCAGGGCGGTTTCGGGCAGTTCGGGCCATTGGCCCACTTGCTTCACCACCTCATTGTCTTCGGCCGCCCGGCCCTGGGGCACTAGCTCGCTGGGCACGTTGGGGATGGTGTAGAGCAGTGCAGTTAACTCCCGCTCGGTCGATTTGAGCAGGTCTTCCAGCTCTTTGGCCTTGGTTTTCAGGGCGGAAGTTTCAGCCTTTGCAGTTTCGGCGACGGCTTTCTGGCCGCTCTTCATCAGGGCCCCGATTTCCCCGGCCAAGGTTTTTGCCCGGTTGTTGGTGTTGTCCAGTTCCAATTGGGTGCGCTTGCGTTGGTTGTCCAGCGCAATGGCCTGGCCAATGGCGGTTTCAGCCTCGGCGAAGTGCCTTTTTTGTAATCCTTTGATTACTTTTTCGGTATTTTCGCGAATATAAGTGAGTTGGAGCATGGCAGATCCGAAATTCTTTTTTGAAACGAAGGTGGGTGATTGGCCCCAAGATTGAGCTGAGTGATCGGTTTATTGACCTCAGCTCAATTTCGGTCGCTTATCGGGAGAAAATCAGGCATTTTTGACAATATCGCCAAAAGTGATGTCAAAATGAGAAGCATGATAGACACACTTGCCATCTTTGATCAACAGTACTTGTGGTGATTCATGGGCAATCCCATAAGTGGCAGCCAACCGACTGGACAATTCGCGGTGGGCGAGCAAGTCCAAAAAATAGGGCTGTACGTCTTTGGATTTGGTGGTATCCCACTGGCGCTCAATCCGGCCCAGGGCCATGCTACTGGTGGAGCAACTGGTGCTGTGCTTGAAAATGAGCACGGGACGGCTGGTCGAAACTTGGTCTATTTCTCCGAGAATGGCTTCTTGGGTAATGGGCTTCCAATTCATGGCTAGTACACGATCAAATTAACTTTATAAAGTTGGATTCGGCCGCAAAAGTACACAAAACCAGTGGCTTTTGGGCATCAATTGGCCTGTGGCCCAAAATGGGCGAGGTTGGGCCACTAAACAAATTTGGGACATTGGCGCAATTATGCCTAAATTTGTCCAAAGCAAATACAACTTATGAAAATAGCAGGGATGAACATCCCAGGATCGAATGGGCTGAAACTACCGAGGTTCAAACGGCTCAGGCTACTCCGTAAAGACCCGTTTGGCAACATGTTGTTTATAAAACGGGCCTTGTTGGGATTGTTGGCCGTGGGCACTTACGCCCGGCTAAACATCTTCAACCGCCTCAAGATTGAAGGATCGGAACATTTGCACGAATTGCCTGATACCAATGTGCTCTTTGTTTCCAATCACCAAACTTATTATGCCGATGTGATTGCCCTTTACCATATTTTTTGCAGTGTAAAATGGGGATTTAAGGATTCAGTTCGCTATCCGGTCTATTTTATGTTGCCCCGGGTCAAGAGTTTTTATGTAGCCGCTGAGGAAACCATGAAAGAAAGCGGTTTTTTGCCCAAACTATTTTCTTACGCAGGCGCGATCACGGTCAAACGTTCATGGCGGGCCAAGGGCCAAGATGTGCAGCGCGGAGCCGACACCCAAGCCCCGGACAAAATCAAGAAGGGCTTGGAACATGGCTGGGTCGTGAATTTTCCGCAAGGTACGACCAAACCCTACGCACCCATCCGCAAGGGGACGGCCCACATGATCAAGCTGTTCCGGCCCATTGTGGTGCCAGTGGTGATCAACGGCTTTCGCCGGGCATTTGACAAAAAGGGGTTGAAATTCAAAAAACGGGGCACTACACTGTCGGTGAAGTTCAAGAAGCCCTTGATTTTTGATGAAAATATGACGGTGGAGGAGATTCAGGCCCAAATTGCCATCCTGATCGAGCAGGTGCCGCCACCCGGCTGGGAGATGCCCGATGCTTCGCCAGAAGCGTAAGGCCCGAACACTGTGTTCGCTTGCCGCTTTGGCCGATGATTGGTGGCGGTCAAAAAAACTCATGGTTGGCCGGGGTATGACCGGTTGTTCAAATCCTTCGGCTAGTTCCCAAGGCCGCGCTGCATATCCAATTTTTTACCGCCGTTCCACCACTGGATGGCGGAACGGCGGCAGCAATTAATTCTTTTGGTAGCCCCGGATGATCACCCCTTTAGCTTCAAAAGTGATTTCATCGCTGGGTTTTTTGATAGCGGCCACTTCATCCTTGGTCTTGCCACCATCTTCGGCGTAGTGTTTCAATTCGGCCACGCTGCGGGTCTCTCTCTTGGCAGTGCCCTCAAACACTACATCCAGGCCGTCGGCCCCCACTTTGGGCACAAAGAAGGCATAGTCCTTGAATTTAACCGTCATTTTCTGGCCATTGCCCAGATCTACGGTCATCCAGCAGCCTTTTTTCACACAAGTTTTGACAATTTTGCCCTTGATTTTCAAGTTGGCCTCTTTCTTTTTCTTCATCAGGGCGGGAATTTCGCTAGCCGCCACCGCGCCATCCTCGGTGATTTTCTCACCATAGAACGTAGCCTCGGCATCTTGGGCAAAGGACTGGGGGCTAAAGCCAAAAGCGGCTGCCAAGCACACCAGCATCACAATAATTTTTTTCATGGGAATTAAGCGTTTTGTTTTGTAGGTCAAATTTATAGCAAAAACCGGGGCTGAGTTTGGTTCTTGCCAAAAATTAACAAGTTGACCACTGTTCTCTTCCACCAGTCCAAGTTTTTTGGGGCCGGCCGGCCAATTGCCGAAAACTTAACGCAATTTTGCGCTTTCTTTTGGGGACTTGGGGGCCAGCGCTGAACTTTTGGCGCAATGGCCCACGTTTTTCCAACCGACAAAATGAAAGTGGTAATTAAATTTATTAGAAATCATGAACATTGGCGACCGGGTGCGGTTGGTACACTTTAAGCAAGAGGGGATTATCACCAACTTTTTGCCCAGTAATTTGGTGGAAGTAGAGATTGAAGACGGCTTCAAAATGCCGGTGCTGCGCAGCGAATTGGTGACCATTGCCAAAGAAGAAAAAATGGCGTTCAATCCCAAAAAGAGAGTGGAGGAGCGCACCATGCAATCGACAGTAACGGCCGAAAGTGGCTTTTACTTAGCTTTTTTGCCTATCAATGACAAGCAGCTATCGCTTTATTTGATCAATAACACTGACATTGAAGTGCTGTTTACCCTGGGTGAAATCAAGGATAGCAATTATGCCGGCCTGAGCGCAGGGCACTTGGCCAAGCGCAGTATGCAAAAAGTCCACGAAGCCAATTTGGATCGGTTTGACAAATGGCTGCCCCTGCTGGTGCAGGCATTGTACTTCCGATCCGGTTTTGCCAGCCTCAAGGAACCGCTCACGCGTAAGTTGACTTTCGTGGCGGGCTCTTTTTTCAAGAGTAAGCGGCCCGCCCCAGTCCTTGACAAAGAGGCTTATTTGTTTCAGATTGATCAAAAAATCACGGCCATTGATCCAGAAAAGCTCAAAGAAAGCCTGACTGAGCGGTTGGCGCCCGCGCCCGAGTCGCCGAAGATGGTGGTGCTCCCACCCCGCCAAAGGAATTTAGAGGTGGACCTGCACATTGAACACCTGACCGAGCAATCGGCCAGCCTCAACGCCGGCCAGATGCTGGAGCTGCAACTGGCTTTTTTTGAGAAAAAAATTGATGCCGCCATTTTGGCCAACATCGACGAAGTGACGTTTATCCACGGGGTGGGCAACGGTACACTCCGCAACGAGATCCAGAAACGCTTGAGCAAGCATCCCCACGTCCAGTTTTTCCAAGATGCCAAAAAGGAACGCTTCGGTTACGGGGCCACAATGGCCAAATTGAAATAAAAACCGGGCAGCCAGCATGACACCGACCATCCTTGCCATCGAATCCTCGTGCGACGAAACCTCGGCGGCCGTAATCCGTTCGGGGTGCATATTAAGTAACGTAGTGGCCAATCAGGACGTTCACCTGCGATACGGCGGCGTAGTGCCCGAGCTGGCCTCGCGGGCCCACCAGCAGCACATTGTGCCAGTGGTGGCCCAGGCCCTGCAAGAGGCCGGGGTGGCCAAGGCCGAACTTCAGGCCGTAGCTTTTACTAGGGGGCCGGGACTGCTGGGCTCATTGCTCGTCGGCGCTTCCTTCGCCAAGGCCCTGGGCCTGGGGCTGGGCTTGCCCCTGATCGAGGTTCAGCACATGATGGCCCACGTGTTGGCCCATTTTATTGACGAGCCGCGGCCCAATTTCCCTTTCTTGTGCCTGACCGTGAGCGGGGGGCATACTCAGATCGTGCTGGTGCGCAGTCACTTGGACATGGAAATCATTGGCCAGACCCAAGACGATGCCGTGGGCGAAGCTTTCGATAAAACGGCCAAATTGCTGGGTTTGCCCTATCCGGGTGGCCCACTCATTGACCAATACGCCCAACAAGGCAACCCCACTGCCTTCGCTTTCCCCGAGGTGAGCACGCCGGGCCTCGATTTTTCGTTCAGTGGGCTCAAAACTGCCTTCCTGTATTTTGTGCAGGAACAAGTAAAAAAATCACCTAATTTTGTGCAAGAGAATTTGGCGGACATTTGTGCGAGCATCCAGTACACGCTGGTCAAGGTGCTGCTCAATAAATTGCGCCGGGCCGCCCGGGAGCAGCAGATCCGGGAAATTGCCATTGCGGGTGGGGTTTCGGCCAACAGTGGCTTGCGGGCAGCCCTGCACCAAATGGCCGAGCGGGAAGGTTGGCAAGTCTATGTGCCCGCATTTCAATATTGTACCGACAACGCTGCCATGATCGCCATGGCGGCTCACTACAAATTTCTGGCCGGCCAGTTTACTTCCCAAGAAGTCAGCCCACTGCCCCGAATGGCATTTTGATTTTACTGCTTTTTATTGATGATCATGCAACACAAATTCTTGGTTCTATCGGCCCTCCTCTTTGCCACGGCAATCCTGTACAGTTTCACCCAATCGACCGCCCAAGACGATGAAACCAGTGAACTGGC
>Ga0105045_10002627_pt1 | contig 15227 bp, 6 predicted proteins | sample MAT02_FD_78089 | JGI IMG/M metagenome (GOLD analysis project Ga0105045, IMG submission 78089) | Freshwater microbial communities from Lake Fryxell liftoff mats and glacier meltwater in Antarctica - MAT-02 (megahit assembly) | ecosystem: Environmental > Aquatic > Freshwater > Ice > Liftoff...
CTGCTCTTCCAGATCCTCACCGAACGAGAAGAACGCGCCGCCATCGCAGTTGCCTCCAACGCCCCGTTCAGCGAATGGTCCAAAACCTTCACCGACCCACGCCTCGCCGCAGCCGTCGTTGACCGCATCACCTACCGCGCCCACATCATCCAAACCGGCACCACCAGCTACCGGCTCAACAACCGATAACGTCCCCGCCAGATGGGGCCAGATCAGCCCGTCGCCCCGGGGCCAAATCAAACCGTCGAACTCACAGTTGATGTCTCGGCCGGATGGTCGAGGAGACCCTCGCCTCGCCAGCATGCAGCGCTTTGATTGCCTTCAGCCGATGCATCCGACGAGGAGTCGCCCTCTCTTCAGCAACGTCAGATTGTGAACCTCGACCGCGCCCGTCATGTGTCGGTCAGCGCTGTAGATGGTCCACCGCGTGCGTGTTCAGCTCCCATTCGGTAGGCGCGGTTGTCTCGTCTGAATCAATCTGGGGTTGGGGCTAAGTTGTCCCGAGGATGGAGCTGCGAACATGGCGGAATTGGAACGTCTTCGACTGGTCAGAGCAGCTGCTCGATCACTACTTTCTGCGCACCGATGAGGACGCGGGGCCGGTCTCGAACATCGTCGTCTCGCCAGTTGAGTTCGCAGCCATGGTCGGGGAAGGTCCGGAAACTGGCGAAGAGGTGATCGCAGCCTTCACGTCGAGAACTCTGCAATCGCTCGGCGCTGTCGGCATCTGGACCAAGGCCGAAATGAACTCACGGATGCAGAACGGTCGTCCGATGTTTCTGGCGTACCTCGTATTTGCGTGCTTGGTTGCGGTGGACGCGGACGATCCCGATGAGCGCTCGTTTCTGCGAAGACTCGATGACGCAGTCGGCGCAGATGCCGAGCGCGGAATCGAGAAGATGGCAAGCCTCTGGGAGGGAGTGGCCGCATGGCTCCTCGAGGACGAGAATCGGCAGCGGTATCGACCGCTGTTGCTGCCCGATCCTGGCGGCTGGACGCGAATCGGCCACACCGTGAAACTTGCGTTTCCAACCCGGCAAGACCAGCTCGCTTTGGCGCGAATCCTCACTTCTGCGGGGCTCGCGCAGCGGGACCCACCGCCAGGGCCAGTTTTTGGCGCGCTCGATGGCGGGCGCGAGAGGTTCTCCAACCGGTTTCGTGTCGAATGGTCCGCCGCCCGCCAGGCGTGGGCTGAGCGGGCCGATCTCGAAGAGCTCGGTCGATCGCCGTTCTGGGCAGCTGTTCGCAGCGCCGCTGAGATCGTGTCGACAGAAGGCGGCGTGTCACGGGGTCGGTGGACATTGATTGCTGAAGACGACGAACTGGACCTCGATCTTCGTCTCGTCACGAACGAAGCCAATGGCGATGATCTTGTTGACTCCGGCGCAAGACTTTGGCCCAGCGAAGCGCCACCGGAGCAGCTGACAGCTCTCCTCGACGGAGGTGCCAGTCCCTCCCCGGAGCTCGGTGCGATAGTCCGGGGAGGGGTACTCGCGTTCGCCGGCAACAGCGACGGCGACTACGAGCTAGTGGGCAAGGCAGATCTCGACATCGCTGCTACGGCAGTCGTTCGCGATGACATCGTCGAGGCGTTCACGAATCGATACGGAGGACGAGTCGGGGAATACGCACACGTCGAGTGGTCGGTCGTGAGAGGTTGTTCGGTACGAGTCGAGGACAGCAGCAGCTTCGTCGACTCACCGCTTGCTGGCACGTATCTGTTGCACCGCGCTCCATCGAGGTTTCGCCTGATCTTGCGTGGGGGGGTGAGGATCGGGAGCGGATTCCTTGGCCACCCTTCTGCAATCCCAGTCATCGCTGGCGACGCTGTTGCGGGACTGATCTCAGGTCCGGAGCAGAGCGTCGATCTCGTTCGTGCTCTGGACGGCAGCTTGCGCATCCCTGACGACTACACCGGCGATGGTCTCGTCGGCAAGCACACGCTCCTCGTCGAGGGTCGCAACAGGGCCGACGCTGTCAGGGAGATCGAGTTCGTGACTTCCCCTGCCACCGAAGCATTCAAGCAAACAACGGATATGTCGAGTTGGGTGGCCGCGGGAGCGATCGGAGCTTGTCGCATCGTCGCTGACGCTCAACTCCACGACCGGCCACCTGAAATTCCAGCAGATGGTTCGACCACAATGCTCCTGGGCAGAGACGTTGGGGAGTTCGTGGAGAACGAGACCGATGCGGCGTGGTCGGTTACGAATTTCGGTGGTCGCGTGCTGCTCAGACAGTTGACCGACGACGTCACTCCCCGACACGAGATCGACCATGCCGGATCATGCCGCCGATGGAGGCGGCTACTCCGAAAGGCAGCGAGAGTCGATCCAATTGAAAGTGGTCAGCAGCTTGTTTCGGCGCAGGCCTTCGGGCTTCCGAAGGTGCCCTATATCGAGTCGCTCGTTGCCGACTTGCCGGATCACCTGAAGACCTCGGCGGTGCACCCCGCTGTCTCCACAACCATCGACGTTCTGGTTGCCCGCGCGAACCGTCGAGCGGGGCTCAGGTTCCGATCGACTGTCGAGCTCCTTCGGGAACAGTTCGACCTGTCGGATTCCCAAGTGTGGACGGTAATCGACATGTGGGACGATGCCGGCTTGTTCTCTGCTTCAGCGACGACGCGCTGGACGAACCGCATGATCTGGCCGCATCAGCCCCACCTGGCGATCTTCGAGGTCGGAGGGCTCTTTGGTGCAAGGCTGACCGGATTTACCATGCAGTCGACGACGGAGCATGCCATCGACATTGCAGAGTCACTCGGACTCGCAGTGTCGCTGCAAGGTTCAGAGAGTGGCCTCCTTCCGCCGGTTCTCTTGGTGCGAAGCGACCGGAAGGCTGCGATCGAAGAGCTCGGAAGCCGTTGTCGAATCCCCATTCTCCCAGCTGATCTACGGCTCGACTTGCCTGCGGCGGGTGACGCCCGCGCCGAGGACGTCAGAGGTCACGATCGCCGCCGAACCGTTCAGCTGCAGAATTGTGACGGCACCATCGTGAGATGGGCACACGGAAAGGGGCCGACGCGATGGGAGGCGCGAGCGCAGGCCGGGTCGATGTGGTTCTATTCCCGACGATCAGCCATCTTTGCCGCCACGGCGCTCGCCTCTGCACCTTCAGTCGAACGAGTCGGCGCGACCCTCGTTTCTGCCGAAGCTCGACTTCCGCACCCGCTCGCGAGCGAGAGCAACCTCGTCTCTCCGCTCGCAGCGGGACCGAGTGGCGATTTCAGTATGTACCGATACTGGTACCCGACCGCCAAGATGGCATCACGTATCCAAGCAAGCGCTGACGAACTTGCTGCGACAATCCGCCAAAGCGCGCGCCAGGGGTGGCAATGATCGACCCGATCGGCAACTTCCTCCGAATTCGGGAGCAGTACCTCACCTACCTCGAGACGGCCTTCCGTATCCGCCACCCAAGAGTATCGGCAGAGCGGCGGGCGCTCCTCGAGGAGATCGGGACTCTCTGTGCATCACCGCTCGTCGAGCCAGTTCCTCGATACGCGGCCGTGGACTGGACGATCGACGATGTCGCCTCCGGGCGACACCAGTTCGACGAACTCACACCCGAAGCGAACACTCTTTTCGGTCGCCTCATCGCCTCCGGACTGTTTCCGGGATCTGCGCTGGCGATGTATGAACATCAAGCCGAGATGCTTCAGCGCGGTCTCGGCACGGGTACCCCTGGCGTCGTCACCTCTGGTACCGGATCGGGCAAGACCGAGGCATTCCTCTTGCCCGTCATCGCCCGGCTCTGCCAAGAGGGTTTGGGTTGGGACCAGCCTGATCCTGCATATCTCAAACACCACTGGTGGCGCGGTCCCAACGATTTGCCGTACGACAAATTCTCGAGCATCCCGATCGGACGACGGCCGACCAAGCGCAGCCCACTCGCCACCCCCTACATTCAGCGTCGAACCGGCGAGCGGCGTCCGGCCGGCGTTCGATGCCTGATCCTCTATCCAATGAATGCGCTGGTCGAGGACCAACTTGCGAGAATTCGAGAGGCCCTGGATAGCGATGCGGCGCGAACAGTTCTAAAAGAGGGACTCGGGGCCAACCGGATCTTTTTCGGCCGCTACACGAGCGAGACACCAGTCACCGGCCATGACATCCACCCCCGACTCGACCCCGACGGGCAAGTCGGGGCTCGCCAGCGCCGCCTCACTCGCCTCTTCGAGCGGGTATCGGAGATGGACCTCACTCAACTCCGAGTCCGTCAAATGGTTGAGAACGGCGAACTCGACCCGGTAACCAGATTCCTCTTTCCCTCGGTCGACGGCGCCGAACTATCGACTCGGTGGGACATCCAGTCGTCGGCGCCCGACATCCTGATCAGCAATATCTCGATGCTCGGAGCGATGCTCAATCGCGAAGTTGATCAGCCGATTTTCGACCAGACGCGTCGATATCTTGAGCAACACGACGAAGCGAGATTCCATCTCGTCCTTGACGAACTCCACCTCCACCGCGGTACATCCGGAACGGAGGTGGCCTACCTCGTCCGCTCGCTGCTTCATCGACTCGGGCTCACGCGTAAGGAGCATCGTCACAAGTTGGTCGTGCTCGCCTCATCAGCATCCCTTCCGACGGAGGGTCTCGAGGGCCAACAGTCTCTCGACTACCTGTGGGATATGTTCGGATGCAACGGCACGGCCGCGACGGAGACAGCAACCGGTGGGCCTGCTGCGTGGATCGGATCTATCGTGCAAGGCCGGGCGCTGAACGATGCGAACGCTGTCGGACAACTGAACCCCACAAAGTTCCGAACGTTCTCGAACCGGATCGGTATCCCAGAACGTGAGTCGCTCGACGCCGACGACCAACTGAGCGAAGACGTCGTCGTGGAAGCGCTCAAAGACCTCTCAACTGAATTCGGTCTCTCCGAGGATCGTCCGGCCTCCGTCGTCGTGTCCGACGCGGCCGCAGCCGCGGCCGACCGACTGACCTCGGCATGTTGGGATACCGATCTCGATCGACATCGGGCCACGAGCGCAGAACTCCTCGCCGAGCGCCTGTTCGGAGATCCTGCCGCCACCGACGCCGTCCGGGCACTGCTCGTCGTCCGAGGACTACCAGACCGCTTTCCGGCAAGCGTTCCCCCCGACCACCCTCTACGCAGAGCGCCGTCGTTCCGTGTTCACCTCTTCTTCCGCGCCGTCGAAGGCCTGTTCGCAACCATCGACACAGACCCTGATAACCCTCACCCTGGACTGACGGTGGAACGGGCAATGGCACCGCTCGGTCCTCGAGTCTTTGATCTTCTCTACTGCGAGTCATGCGGAATCACGCTGATCGGAGGCCACAGAGTTCCGCATGGAACCAAAGCGGTGGAACTCACCCCGACCGAGCATGATCTTGAGTCACTCCCGGACGCTGCGCGCGGCGGCCAGTTCGAGGATCAGTCGCATTCCACCTACGCCGTGTTTCTTCCACGCAGCGAGACTCCGCTAGCAGCGACCGACTCGGCTGAGTCGTGGGTCGAGTTCACACTTGACCCACAAACGGGGCGCTGCGAAAAGGGCAGTGCGGGGACCGGAATCAAGGGCCACCTGCTGCATCGAACCGGACGGCAAGACAAACACCGACGCACCGCAGATAGCGCTGGCACGCACATCCCTTATTCCTGTCCGTCATGCGGCACCGACTACCGGCCACGCATCGATGCTTCCCAACGCCTCTCACCCATTCGTCACTTCCGTCCTGGCTTCGGAAAGACCACCCAGCTCTTGGCGAGCGAGCTCTTCGATGTGCTCCGTCTGAGTTCGAACTCGGCCAAGCTTGTCTCGTTCTCCGACAGTCGACAAGAAGCAGCACGGGCTGCTGTCGACATCGAGGGGCGCCACCACCAGGATCTCATTCGACAGCTGGTCGTCATGGAACTCCTGAGAACAGCGGTGCCGACCGAGGACCGAGCGCTCGTTGAGGAGCGCATCATTGATCTGCGAGCGTCGGAACAACTTGCCGACGAGGAAGGGGACCGCGTCGCCGAAGACCGCTACCGGACCGAACGCCGCTCACTCGAGGATCGACTCCGCCGTCCCCCGGGTTTAGTCGGCCCGGTCGGTGACCTCTCAGGCGACCCTGACGGCAACGCGCACCGGGGTATCGGTACGGCTCGTGAATCACTGCCGCCCATCATCCACAAGATGGCGTCGTTGGGGGTCCACCCCTTTGACCCCTCCGGAGTTGGCCGCATCGACGTTGCACCAAGCGACCCAAAGAGGTGGGTCGAATGGACCGAGCTGATCTGCAAGACCGGAAGCGGGGAGTTCGATTGGCGCGACGGCGGGCTGGCGGAAGATGAACACAATCGAGGCAGAGAGAGCATCATCCGTCAGCTTCTTGGCCAAGTCGCCGAGGTTCTCTTCTCCAAGACGTACTTCGCTCTCGAGGAGACCGGTCTCGGGTATCCCAGCCTCCATCCCAAGCTGGGCGAGGACGACGCTGCGCTCGCCCGTGCGAACGCGATGCTACGCGTGTTCGCAGACGCATACAGAGTCAACGAATCGAGATTCAACACCGACAACCAGTCGATGACGGCTTGGGCTGACCCGACGGCTCTCTCAGCGCAGAACAGAGTGCGCACCTGGTTCCACCGGGTCCACGGCGACGACTGGGCGATTCATCTCGGTGGGTTTCTTGATCGGCTACGCGACGATGGACATGCCGACGGGATCATCCGTACAGCTCGTCTACTTGTCCGAGTCGCAGAGCCCTCGGATCCGTTTTGGAGATGCACACGATGCAGTCGCGTCCACCTCCACCGCGGTGTCGAACGCTGCACACGGTGCGCGATCTCGCTGCCCGATGCGAGAGATGGTGAGGCGTCTGATCTCGTTCAAACCGGATTTCTGGGTCGCAAGGTCCGACGATCCGATACCGAATTCCGGCTTCATTGCGAGGAACTCACCGGTCAGACGGACAATGGCCCCGAGCGACAGCGTGCCTTCAAGGACGTTCTGATTCCGGTCTTGCGTCCGAAGCGAGGCGACGATGGGGAGTATCTGATCGACAGCGAAGGCAACGTCGAGTACCAGGACTCGAACAGTTTCCTCGAAGAGCGCGAGGCGATCGACCTCCTCGCTGTCACCACGACGATGGAGGTCGGAATCGACATCGGTTCACTTCAGGCAGTGCTGCAGGCGAATATGCCGCCTCAACGGTTCAACTACCAGCAGCGCGTCGGGCGTGCGGGTCGACGAGGTCAAGCTTTCTCTCTGGCCTTGACCGTGTGCCGGTCCAAGAGTCACGATCTTCACTACTTCCGACATCCGGCGGAGATCACCGGATCCGTTCCGCCGCCGCCATTCCTGGCGAGATCGCGTCCGGAAATCGCGAAGCGATTCCTCGCCAAGTTCTGGCTCAATCACGCGTTCGCGACGCTTCGTGACGTTCGGTCGCCTTGGCCGGCAGATGGCATGAGGCCACCAGATATCCATGGAGAGTTCGTACCGACCCACGACTTCGCAACCGACGATTCCTGGCGAGTCGATCTTCTCGATCACCTCGAGTCGAGCCGGGCTCAGGCCCATGACTTTGCCGTCTTGCTCACCGATCACGAGCAACTCTCGTTGGAGGAGGTGATGATGGAGCCGGCCGAACTGCTGGACGACATTACGACAGATTCGATGCGCGTCGAAGTCGCAAAGGAGGGGCTCGGACACACGCTCGCGGAAGCGGGCCACCTGCCGATGTACGGCATGCCGACACGAGTTCGGCCGCTCTACACCGGCACGAAGTGGTCGCCAGAGGGAACATCCTGGCGCTCAATCGACCGCGATAGCGATATGGCGATTCAGGAATTCGCGCCCGGTTCGACGGTCCTGAAAGACAAACGGACGCACCTAGCCGTGGGCTTTACCGGTCCTCTGATGACCTTCCGGGGTCGCACCGTGGATCCGATGTCGGATGCCATTGGCTCGGCGTTTTTCCTGTGGCAGTGCGACCAGTGCAATAGCTGGACCAGAGCCGACTCACGTCCGTCAACTGCCGTGGCTTGCAAGGCGTGCGGTGCATCGATGTTGTCCGAACCAGCCGCTTGCGTTGAGGTCCTCGGATACCGGACGGACTTCAGACCACAGACGGTTCAGATCGAAGACACCTCTCCACCTTCGTCGCGAGCGGTCTACGCGGAGCACTACCACCCCAGCCAGCACGCCGACACGCAGACGAACCTGACGATTGCTCACAGCGCCGGCGCTCGTACCTACCGATTGAATCGGGGCCATTCACAACTCGGCGTGTGGCGAGGATTCGCGGTGCAGGCTTTCGACGAGCGTGTGCGCCTCGGGCGGGATGAAGTCACCCTTCGGGGGCAGCTTGTGCACGAGGCGTACTCCGGCAAAGTGCGTGGTGACATTGCAGCGCAACCGGACCCAGATGAATTCTGGCTGGCGTCGCCCAAGACCACCGACGTTCTCTCCCTCGGGCCTATCCGCTCCAATCCGGGGATCGACCTCGTCGGGTTCACGGCATCGAGGTCGATCAACGAACTGGAAGGTGTTGCTCTTGCTCGTGCGCTGCGGGGCACGGCTCTACGCGCCGCATCGATCTCGGCGACGTACCTGTTTGCCTACCGCGCTGCAAAAGAACTCGATGTCGACCCCGAGGAGTTCGACATCATCGAGCCGAGAGCGGTCGGCCTCAACCGGCTACCGAGTCTCCAGCTCGCCGACTTTCTGGTCAATGGCGCCGGTCTGTCCTCAGCGCTCGGAGCAAGTGTCGACGGCCGTCCTTTTGCGGCCAGGCTCATCGAGTCGATTCTGCAAGATGTCGCTGCGTACCCCTTGCAGGACCTCTTGCTCGATGGGCACGACTCCGAATGTGGCACCGCGTGCTACCGATGCCTACTGCGCCACAGCAATCAGCACTATCACGGACTACTCGATTGGCGTCTTGGCATGGCCTACCTCTCAGCCCTCGCTGATGTGAACTACGACGCCGGACTGCTCGACGAAGGGGACCCCGCGCCGTGGTTGGATTGGTCAACCGCTGCCCAAGCGGCCGCCGAGATCTTCTCGCAGCGCGTGGACGGGATCGTCGAAGTCGTCGAGGGCCTATTCGTCGTGCGTCGCACGCCCGGGGGCCGAGCCGGTGTAGTGACCCACCCGATGTGGAGGAGTGATCGGCCATCGGGACGGTTGAAACGCGCAATCGAATTGGTCGGTCGCGACGTCATCCCGGTCGACTACTTCACACTGTCGCGACGACCATGGAAGGTTGACGGTCTTCTCAGGACATCTTCTCCCGCAGACTCGATGCCGACAGCTAGTGCTGCGAGCGAGGCGGAGATCGGCGTCGCGTCGCTCCCTGATGTTCAATTGGACTATCGAGTCGACGGTGCGCCCGCGCTCGTTCCATTCGCCTGGCCTCACCTTCGGCAACCGGCGTGTTTTCTGCCGGACTTGAGTTCCGAGCTCGACCGATTCTTGACCGAGGAGGGGTGGGCGATCTTCGGGCCCGGCCAAGAAGACCTACTTCGGGAGAAACTCACCTCAGGTTGATTGGCCAGCGAATCGACTCCGCAGCTGCGGCTGAAGCGATCACGGTCAACAACGTTCGTGCTCTACTCATCCCGACGTACGCCGCAACCGGCGCCACTCGGTCCTCTGGAAGAACGAGGACCACGGCGTCCGCCTCCAGACCCTTGAAGCGGTGAACTGTGTCGCAGACCAGGCCTAGCTGGCCTGCTCGAACTGTTGTCCAGCGACCGATCTGGCCGGAGGACAGTTCGTCGACGAGTTCACGAGACGTGCTCAGTATCGCAACGCGCTCTGGCTTCAGGTTTCCCTCGCCGATGTAGGCATGCACTACGGAACGAATCTTGCGGGTCGGGTCTCCGTCAACGACGAACAGCTCCGGAATGGGACCATCTGCGCAACGTCGTTCGTCCCAGACAACTTGAAGCGGCCCACCCGCGCACGTCGCGATTCCCCGAGTGTTTCTGCAGTTGATCGTGAGTTCCAAGGGCAACTCCGGGAGGTCGATGAGCTCCCGACGGAACAACTGCTGGTTCTCATCTGCGAACGCGACAAGCACGCCGTCTGGGGTCAGCAGGGTCTCGAGGACTTCTATCCAATAGGGATCGAAATCCTGAGCCTCGTCGACGACGATTGCGTCCCATGTTCGTTCAGCGCTCAGGCAGGCCTCGAGCATGAGGTCGGCACATCCACGTTCACGCCACGTGAACTCGCTCATACCCGCCGGCCTTGGCCCACCGAGCTGCGCAGCCAGGCGGTGGAAGTGCCCGGCGTCGATGGAACCATCTGTGATCTCGGCTGCGAGGTGATCGCCGAGCGCCTGGTTGAAACAGACGAGCATCGTGCGCTTGCCGGCCTGCGCGAGCTGTTGCGCGCGGCTGATAGCCAGCACGGTCTTGCCGGTCCCTGCCGCGCCCTTCACCCAAGCCCGAGGCCAGTTCGCGACAGATTCCAGAACGGCGTGCTGTTGCTGTGTCAGCTCGACCTGCTTTCGACGAACGTCGTCGGACCCGTCCGCGAGGTCAACTGTGATCACTGCAGTGGGTGCGAGTGCCCGAACAACTTTCTCGACGTCCCTCCCACTCAACCTCTGCCGAGGTGGCCCCAAGAATCTCACGATGCGGTCAAGGGCAGGAGCAATGGCGTCGAGATCGTTCCTCATGATCGTGAGCTGCTCAGGACCGGTCATGCCGATGGATCCATGCACAGATGAGGTGGACGGGAAGGCAACGGCGTGCCCGAACCAGACAGCCACCCCAGTACGCTCCTCGATGAGTTTCTTGAGTGTGTACTTGTATCCGCTTGCTTGTTGGTACGGGTTCTTGATCGGATAGCGCCCCTCCCGGTTTTCACTCCACCAGTGGCCATCCTCGACCCCAATTCCCGAGCCGCCTTTGACCTCGAGGACTATCCCTCCGAGCTCTGGGTGCAGCAGGACGAAATCGACCTGCCCGTCCAAGGCAGGATCGGCGTCTCGCGGAATCGGAAAGTAGACGTCCGCGACGACGTGCCACGGATCCGGAAGTTCCCGGAGCGCATTGAACACCTGCTCCTCAGCCCAGACCCCGCCGGCATACTTTTTCGGGTGCATGGTCGCCATTGGACCGATTGTGTCATCAGGCTCCGAGTGTTCGGCGATTTCGATTGCCGCACTCCGACATCTCCCGCTCCGGCAGGTTGATCACGTTGAGTCCGTGCTTCCCCACCGGGGTCTTCGCCGTCGGTGCGCCGAAGGTCGACGTGAGTGTTCCCGCAAGACTCCGAACCTATGGCACGATGGGCCGCGATGGGCGAAGGCAAGAGTCCGACGAATCGTGCAACTCGCAAGGTTGATCCGCCAGCCGATTCAGTTCGTGACCAAGGTGAATGAGATCGACCGTGGCCAAGCCCTCGGCGACAATTTCTGTGGTGGGCGTCATGATTCGCCCGGATCGTCGCCCAGCTGATGCGTCTACTTGACGACGACGGCGGGCAACTCGATGCAGAGTTCGACATCGAGGTCTTCGATGGGGGCGTCGACATCGTGCTGCGAGCCCGAAGCGGCACGCGAGATTCGATGATCAACCCCGACTACTTCGCGGCGCTTGAGTTGATGCTGACACGCCTCAGCCATGTGAAGCCATCCATCACTCGCGTCGTCGTCGACTCGCGACCCGCCCGGTCGCTCCCCCTCGATGACCGAATCGTGGACCTTGGATACCCGATCGAGCTGTTTCCGAGCATGGACGCTCATGCTCTTCGAGTCCGAATCACGGAAGGCCAACGACTTGTCGCCAGCTCCGTCGATCCCGCGAGTCGCGGTGGCAACAAACACAAGCGAATCCGATTGTCGTTGGCGATCGACACTGCGGACTTTGACATCGAGCAGCTCCTCGACATATCGAGGCTCGCATCGGCCGACGTGGATCCGCCCGGACCCGCTGGGCTTGGCACGGGCTACTACGACGACCCGGTCGATCGAACTCTCAAACCCATGGCCGTGTTCACTCGTGATGATTCAAAGCTGGAGCGCGCACTCGCTGTTCACGCCGACACGCAGCGACAGCTGGCTCTTCATCTTCGGGGTCACGGGATCGTGCCGAGGAAACGAACCGACGGAGAGCCCGACTATGACATCGCTTGGTCTCAAGGGAGCCAGATAGTCGTCGCGGAGGTCAAGAGTCTTCCCGAGGACGGGATCGACCGGCAGCTTCGGATAGGGGTGGGGCAGATACTGCACTACCGAGAGCTGCTGAGGCGCCGCTTTGGAACTGAAGTTCTGCCGGTACTGGCGGTCCCGACCGATCCAGGTGAACCCTGGCACGATGTGTGCGCTGCCGCAGGGATCGTGCTCAGTTGGCCGCCGTTGTGGCTCGGAATCCTGGAGGCGACAGCATCGGAAGTTTCGCACCCATAGGTGATGACGACCGGCGGGCAGTGCCAACGAGAGGTCTGGCAATTGTCAACCCCTTCCGAGATGCGGGTCCACCGATTGGACGCGAGTGGTGATCCGGAGTCTCTCGAACGTCGTGCGTGCCGGGCGGTGTACGGGTGCCCTTCCATCCTTGCCCATGATTCGATCTAGTGGCAGCCTTCAGATGATGGATTCCCAAACCTGTCTTGGGAGACAAACAGCATCGATTGCGCAGACGTCGTCACCGTTTGCAACTCGCCGCTGCCGCTGCCGCTGCCGCCGCCGCCGCCGGCTCCGGCGTTGTGGCGCCGCCTTCGCTGAAGGACGCAAGGTGTGTCACTCCCGTGCTGCGAGGCGACGGTTGATGTCGGCTGCATGCTCGGCCGACTTATACGCCGTGAGCACCAAGGTGCGACTGGCGATCGGGCAGTGGTGCTGAGGCGGCTCGGCGATGTCCACCGGGTCGGTACGGGTCACCATGAAGTGACCGCACCCTTCGCAGATCCACGGCAGCTTGGTCATCGGCGACCACTTTCTACATCCGCCGCGGTTCGAATCGGTTCGCTGCTGATGCCGACCTCGGTTGGCTCGGCCGCCAGCTTCGCCGCCGCCCGCACTCTCGCAACCGACCACCCAATCATGTTTGCGACAAGTGCCGGCTCCGACACCTCCACCAACGCCGCCACTGCGGCCGCCTCCTCGCGCTCAAGCTCTGCGAGCTCCCCCTCGAGCGCCGCTCGACGATCTGCGACATCGAAGAACGCACCACACGCACGCGCCTCGTTCGCATGGCGTTCCTTCAACAGCAATCGCGCTTTGCGTTCTCGCTCGGACTCACTCTTACGTGCCATCACTGATCACCGGCCCTTCCGTCGTCCGGGCCCACGCTGATCGCGAGCCTCACTTCCCCAAGGCCCACCGCACCATGATTCGTTACACGATCCTCCCGAACTCCTTCACGACACGACGCTCGTCGCCAACCCGATCCATGCCCATCGGACTGCCCGGAACGATCACCACCCGATCACCACCCGACCCCTCGCAGCCACCGAACCTGCCTCCCAGCTCAGATTTCCTCCTACACCTGTGCACCGGCTGTCGCCGGTGCTGCACATGGGGTCGGTTCTTCTGTAACGACCGGCCCAGTTGCGGGCCTTGGGAAGGTGATGCTGTCGTTGTGGAAACTCCGTGTCGGGGCCGAGGACTACTACCTGGATCAGGTCGCAAAGGGCCTCGACGACTACTACTCGGGTGCCGGGGAGACCCGCGGCCGATGGATCGGAGCGGCATCGACTGCGCTCGGACTGGATGAGTTGGTTGACGGTGACAGCCTCCGCGCCGTACTCGCAGGGCTCGCTCCGGGCACTGGGCTGACGCCGAACGGCGAGCAGGTTCGGACGTTCAAGAACCGTGTTCCCGGTTTCGATCTGACCTTCTCAGCGCCGAAGTCGGTGTCGATCCTCTACGCACTCGGTGACCCGCTGGTGCGATCCGAGGTGATGGACGCGACCGACACGGCCGTCACCGAAGCGCTCGCGTGGCTGGAGCGCGAGGCGTGCTTCGTGCGACGAGGGTCGAACTACCGAGCCGCAAGGACGCCGGCCTTCGAGAAGTGGGGAACCCGCCGGCTGCCCGGACGAGGGTTCATCGCAGCACAGTTCCGGCATCGCACCAGCCGCCACGGCGACCCGCAACTGCACTCGCACGTGCTCGTCGCGAACCTCACCCAAGGGCCCGACGGGCGCTGGTCGGCACTCGACGGACAGGCGCTGTATCGGTCGAAGATGGCGGCCGGCGCCGTCTATCGAAGCGTGCTGCGCAACGAACTGTCAAAGCGTCTCGGCGTCGAATGGGGACCGGTCCACGATGGTCTGTCCGAGATCGCAGGAATCCCGAAGAAGGTCCGGCGACAGTTCTCGAAGCGTCGCATCGAGATCGAAACCGAGCTCGCCCGCACCGGCCAATCCGGCGCTGCGGCGGCTGCTGTCGCCTCACTCGACACACGCGCCGCGAAGGCCGAACCCGACCCTGAACTGCTCGACGAACGCTGGCTCGCTGAGGCTGCATCGGTCGGGTACGGACCCGCCGACATCGACGATCTCCTCGCCCGCTCGACCGGTCGCGACACTGCGATGCTCGGCGATCGGACCTTCACCGCCGACACGAAGATCGTCGTGCGATCCCTCGACCGACACACCGGTGAGATCTACGACGAACTCGTCACGATCCACGACATCGCTATCCGTGTCGGACGTGCGCTGCCCGAAACGGACGCCGTCGCAAGCCGTCTTGACGTCCAGAACGCGGTCGCAGACCAGCTCACCAACAGCGGGTCGGTGGCGTTGTTGGAGCGGCTCACCGACGCAGTGCTCGCCCACCCCGAACTCGTCCCACTCCCCATCAAAGACGGTGCCGACAAGGGCTGGGAACAGACCTGGACGACCCGCACACTGCTGAATGCAGAAGCTGATCTGGTCGCCCTGTTCACCCCTGGCCAGGCTGCACCGATCGCCGCCCTGGACCCACAGTTCGTTGACCAGATGCTCGCCATGCTGGAAGCGCAAGGACGAACGTTGGGACCGGACCAGGCTGACACCGTGCGCCGCCTTGCCACCCAAGGTCTCGGTGTCGAAGCCGTCGTCGGCAAAGCCGGAACCGGCAAGACGTACACGATGAACGCCGTCCGCGAAGTTTTCCAAGCAGCGGACTATCGGGTGATCGGAGCGTGCCCAACCGCACGCGCAGCACGCGAACTGTCCGAGGGAGCGGGGATCGAATCGTTCACGATCGACAAGCTCCTCGCCCACGGCAGCATCGAACCGGATCACGTGTTGGTGATGGACGAAGCCGGCA
>Ga0105045_10002628_pt1 | contig 15224 bp, 10 predicted proteins | sample MAT02_FD_78089 | JGI IMG/M metagenome (GOLD analysis project Ga0105045, IMG submission 78089) | Freshwater microbial communities from Lake Fryxell liftoff mats and glacier meltwater in Antarctica - MAT-02 (megahit assembly) | ecosystem: Environmental > Aquatic > Freshwater > Ice > Liftoff...
CGCGAGCGGGAGGTGGCTGCGCAGGCTCTCGGTGAACGCGGCGTGATCGTCTAGGTCGGGTGGCGTGCCGACAACGAAGGCGACGAGCGACTCGCCATGTCCGACCACAGCGGCGCGCCTCACACGTGCGACCTTGAGCATCGCGTCTTCAACCTCAAGGGTTGGCAGGGGCTTGCCATGACGGAGAAGGACGTCATTCGCGCGGTCGATGAACCAATAGTCGCCGTCGTCATCGCGCTGCATGAGGTCGCTGGTGATAAACCACGCGTCGCCCTTCTCGAAGACATCGCGGAGCACGCGTGCGTCGTGCGACTCGGACGTTTTTCCCGGTAAGGAAGCCAGCAGGGTCTGATCGCCTTCGTAGCCATCGAATGAGGTCATCGGATGCGAGGGATCGACGCGGGCGAGGAGCAGCCCAGTCTCGTTGGATCCGCACATCATCACGGTGTTTCCCTCGCGATGAACGCGCTTGGTCTCGAAGTCCCACGAGGCCAGTGCGAGGTCGGCGCTGCCGGGAAGAGGCTTGCCGAGTGAGCCTACTTTTTGTCCGCGCGCGTTGGCGAGCACAGCGTTGCCCTCCGTCGATGCGTAGAACTCCAGCACCTTCGTGCGCGGGTACCGATCGCGAAGTTTCTTCCAGAGATCGGTTCGCATTCCGGAGCCTGCGAAGAGGCGCACGGGGAGGTTCTGATCGAGCACGTTGGGTGGGCCGTCGACCAGCGGGCGCAGCATCTCGCCTGCGTAGAAGACAACGCTTGCGCCTGAGCGATGCACGTCATCGAGGAAGCGCTCACGTTCGAAGCCATCGGCGACGGCGAGGCGCGATCCGCCGACGAGTGCGCCGCCAGCTGCGACGAGCATACCGGCCGCATGATGAAGTGGGAGGCAGCAGTAGACGGTGTCGCTTGAGGTGAGCGCGCAAGCGGCGGCAGCGCCGAGCGCAGAGAATGCCCAGCGGCGATTGGTGATGCGCGCTGCACGTGGCTTCTCATCGCGACCTGCAGCGAAGATGATCATCGCCAGTTCGCGGGCGCGTGCGTCATTAGGAACGAAGCCAAGCGGCAGGGTCACGGTCGCTGGGTTGATCGCCTCCATGTCGATGCAGCCATCGGGGATATTCGGTCGGTCGGGCGTGCCAGGAGGTCCGCCACCAAGCACCAACACGGAGCCTTGGAAGGTCGCGTTCGCGATGGTCGCGTTCTCCGGGTCGGTGATGATCCGGGTGAGGCCTGAGATGCGAATGGCATCCTCAAGCGAGACGCGCGAGGTGGTCGGCGAGAGCAGCACGGCGACTGCGCCCACGCGACTGAGCGCGGTCACGATGGAGAGGTAGCTTGGCCTCGCTTCCATCAACACGCCGATCTTCTCACCGCGCTGAACGCCGCTATGCACGAGGCCATGCATGACGGCGTTGACGCGCTCATCGGCCTGTTTGTAGGTGAACGCGCGTCCTTTCCAGACGAAGAAGGTGTGCTCGGGAATGGTCTGCGCTTGCTCGGCGAGGGCGAGGCCCATGCTGATCGCGGTCTCGGAGGTGACGGAGCGAAGCTTCTGCAAGCGGGGCACTTGCCAGCGCAGCTTGTCAAAGAGGTCGGTCATCTCACGGCCGTAGCTCGAGGCGCGCTTGGCGATGCCATCGAGCGCGCTCGCGGCGATGTCGTAGAAGAGCTCGACGTCGAGCGATGCGTCGTCAAATCCGATGTCGTCGACCTCGGTGCGCGTCGAGGTCGTGGCCTCCTCGGCGTCGGCGAGCAGCGTCGGCATCGCCTCTTGTGCGTCGCGCCACTTCACCCACTCGATGACGGTGGGCCAGGTGACCTTCGTCGCGGTCGAGCCGACCACGAGACCGAAATGGCCCGCGCGTACGGGCACCTCGAAGGTGTCGGCGCGGATGGCTGCGCGCTCGATCGCACGCACGGCTTCAGGCTTGGCGATCTCGTCTTTGGAGCCGACGAAGTAGAGGATGGGCGAGGTCACATCGGCCAGCGTGACGGTGCGCCCTTCGATCACGAAACCGCCAGAAGCCATGCGGTTTCCAACGATGAACTCATCGACGAAGGTGCGGAATGCGGGGCCAGGCCAGGCGACGAAACCTTCGCCTCCGAGGAAGCGCCTGCGGCTCTCTCTCGCGGCGAGCTTCTCTCGGTCGTGAAGGCTCGCGACAAAGTCGGTGAGCTGCTGCACTTCCTTGCGGACGGAGAGGAGCTTGAAGCCCGTCGCGGTGATGTAGCCGGGTAGTCCGTCGATCGCCTCGAGCGGCCGCTCAAGCACTGCGCGCGTCACGTCGATGAGGCGCTCGGTGAGGCGCGATGAGATGGGAAGGTTGCGTCGTATGTCGACAGGGCTTCCAAAGGTGATCAGCGAGGCGATGCCGCGAGACGCGCGATACGCGGCGACTTGGTAGCAGAACATGCCGCCCTGCGAGTAGCCGAGCAGGTGAACGTCCTTGCCCGTCGCGAGCATGATGTCGTCGATGCTCTGAGAGACCGCGCGGATGTGATCATCGAGGGTGCGGTTCATCCCTCCTTCTTCGCGCTCGGGGGCGCCGAAATCCGTGAGCCAAACATCGAGTCCTGCCTGCATCATCTGCTGAACAGAAGACAGCTCAGGGCTGATGTCGTAGACCTCGGAGGCGACCATCAGCGGCGGAACGAGCAGGACAGGGCGCAAGCGCGCATCGGCCTTTTTCGCGGGCTCTGCGGCGTTAACGCTGCGCAGTGCGTAGTGGCGAAGCCGAAACGTCTTCTCTTCGCGCGCGACATCGAAAGCCGCGTGATAGGGGGCCGAGAGGCGTCCAAGTCGCATCAGCTCGGCGGCGTTCTGTGCGCCACGACCGAGTCGATCGAGGATGCGCGCGAAGTCGCCTCGATTCTCTTTGGTGCCCGTTCTTGCGCGGCGCCGACGCGGTCGCGTTGGGGTTGCAGGAGCAGGCTTGTCGGCGCGTCGTTCGTTCACGGGCGCTAGTGTGCATTGCTGGCGCAACGCTGTCGCGATGAGGATCAGCTCTGCGCGTCTTCGACTTCGATGCGGACTTCGACTTGGCCTGAGCCGACTTTGAACAGGCGCATCGCCTCTTGCACGACGGGATGAAAGAGCGCGCGCTTGCGTGTCGCTTCCAGGCGTGCGCGCTGACGCTCTTCTTCCAGTTGCGCGAGCGTGGGCGCGTTGCCGACGGGGCCGTACTGCACCTCGATCTCAGGCGTTCCCCCGAGACGACGCTCCGCGACGGCGATGAGTCCGTTCTTCGCCTCGCTCGAGCTCGCTTGTTTGCCGTAGAAAGAAGAGGGCGCGAAGAGAAGAACGATGCGCTCGCTGTCGACGCGCATGGGGACCGCGTGCTTGAGCAGCGCGCCAAGCGCCGGTCTCGTGTCTGCAAGGACGCCAACGAGCACTTCCCAGAGCGCCATTGCGTCGGGGTCGAGTGAGGGCTCGAAGACGAGGGGCGCTGGTGCGATCGAACGTGGTCGCTCGTTGGCCTGGGAGGTCGGCGGTCGCTGGGAGGGCGCTGGGCGAACGCTCGGCGCGGGCGTGTGTTGCGGCGCGCGTTGCGGCGTGCGTTGCGGTGGAGAGGCTTGGAGCGAGGGCGCTTCGATGAACCCGGCCGAGCTCTCCGTGAACTCAACTCCGTCTTCGGCGAAGGGATAGTCATCCCCTGCGATGGGCTCTCCGAATGGCTCGTTCGGGTCGTCTTCGTTGGGCAGCTCGGGGACCGATGCCGCGAGCTTGGCAAAACGCGGATCGCCTCCAAATACCGGTCGAATGGACGGACTCTGCGTCGGCGCTGGAGCCTGAATCGGACTCAGGTTTGGAGCCTGGATCGGGCTCGGGATCGACTCGCTTGGCTGGCCTTCGCCTGGTGGTTCTGGGTCTGCGTCGCTGCCTGCGCTCGCACGTGCACGCGTCGGAGACGATGAAGCCTCGCGACCGGAGCGCTGTGTCCGTGTGCCTGCAGGCGAGCGACCCATATCGAGCGCGTCGAGGCGCTGCACAAGCTCAGCGAGCGGACGAAGCGGCGGTCGGGAGGCGAGCCGCACAAGGCCCATCTCAAGCGTCATGCGTGGAAGCGGTGACTTGGCGACATCCTCTACGAGCATTGATGCGCCATGAAACGCGCGCTGCACTTCGAGTGACTCAACACGCTTCGAGAGGTCGAGTGCGCGGCGACGCTCTTCCTCCACGAGCGAGACCAACTCGGTCTCCGCGCCGCTCACCTGGAGGACGACGATGTCGCGCAAGAATTCGACGAGCGCTTTGGTGAAGTGGAGCAAATCGAGGCCGCGCTGTGCGAGTGCATCCACGTTGCGCAAAACGCTTGCGCCTTCACCATCGAGGATGGCTGATGCGGTGCCATGAAGAAGCTCGCGGTCGGCGATGCCGAGCACGCGCGCGACCTCTTCGCCGATGAGCTTGCTGCCTGAGAAAGCGACGATTTGGTCGAGCAAGGTGAGCGCATCGCGCATCGAACCCGCCGCCTCGCGCGCGACGATTCCCACCGCGTCATCATCGGCTTCGATGCCTTCTATGCCAAGGATCTGGCGCACCCTCATAGCGACGATGGCCTGGGGGATGAGCCGAAAATCATAGCGCTGACAGCGTGAGCGAATCGTAACGGGAACTTTGTGAGACTCGGTGGTCGCGGAGATGAACTTCACGAACGGAGGCGGCTCCTCCAGCGTCTTTAGGAACGCGTTGAATGCGCCCGTGGAGAGCATGTGCACCTCGTCCACGATCACGATTTTGAAGCGGTCGCGTGCAGGTCGAAATGGGATCGTCTCCTGGAGACGTCGCACGTCATCGACGCTGTTGTTGGAGGCGCCATCGATCTCGAGCACGTCGAGGTCGACGCCCACGGTGATCTCTTTGCAGGCATCGCAAATACCACACGGCGATGCGGTGGGCCCTGTGCTGCAGTTGAGCGCCTTGGCGAGGATGCGGGCTGTCGTTGTCTTGCCGACGCCGCGAACGCCGGTGAACAAGAAAGCATGCGCCACGCGGCCTGATGCGATGGCGTTTCCAAGCGTGCGCGTCACGTGGTCTTGGCCCGAGAGGTCGGCGAATGTCTGCGGGCGATACTTCCGGGCAAGGACGGTGTAGCTCATACGGCGCGGACCATATCACTTCGCGCCGTGCGTCTTCCTCACGGGTGCTAGGAAGCCGCCATGCTGCATTTCGAGCGCGTCGAGTCCAACGTCGGCACACCCAACAAGAGCTTCCTCTTCCTGCACGGCATCCTTGGAAGCGGCGGGAATTTGCGCTCGATCGCGAGGCGATTGGTCGCCGCGGATTCGTCTTGGTCGGTGGTGCTCGTGGACTTGCGGGGACACGGCAAATCCCCGGTTGGCGAGGCGCCGCACACGCTCCTCGGATGCGTCGGTGATCTTGAGGCGCTCGGCGGCACGCTTGCTTATCCAGCGCGTGGAATTCTGGGTCACAGCTTCGGCGGAAAAGTCGCGCTCGCCTATGCCGGAACCCATCGCGCAGAGCTGGAGCGACTGGTCGTGGTCGACTCGATGCCTGGCGCACGACGAGGCGGTCTTGGTTCCGAGGGGACGCTCTCAGTGATCGAGGCGCTCAAGCGTGTCGACGCATTCTACGCGACGCGTGACTCATTCATCGACGCGCTGGTGAAGCAAGGCGTGGAGCGCACAACAGCGATGTGGCTCGCGATGAGCCTGAAGCGCGAGCCCGAAGGTCTGCGCATGACCTTCGACATGAAGGTGATCGATGCCTTGCTCGACGACTACCTTGAGGTCGATCTCTGGTCTGTGCTTTCCCTTGGCACACGCTTCAACACGCAGGTGATCATCGGAGAGAAATCGAACGTCTTCACCGAGGAAGATCGCGCGCGCTGCCGTGCGCTGGAGGTCGATTCGAAGGTGGAGGTGGTCACACTGCCGGCTGGCCACTCGGTGCACGTCGATGATGCGGATGGCCTGGTGAATGCATTGGCGAATCCCGCGAAGGAGCCCTCATGAGCGACGTTGAAGTCTTGGTCATCGGTGGAGGACCTGCGGCATGCACAGCCGCGATCGAAGCGGCGCGTACGGGCAAGCGCGTGGCCATCGTGATGGAAGAGCGCGTGGGTGGACGCGCGACCTTCGCGAGCATGGTTCCGTCGAAGGTATTTCTTCACGCGGCGGAGCGTCGTCGACATCGCGGTGAGCTCCAGCAGGGCCTCGCGGATGAAGCGGAGATGACGGCGATTCACCACGAGGTTCAGTCCTTCTCGGCGCGCGTTTCTTCGCGTTGGTCGGACCGCCTTGAGGACGTCGGCGTGCGTCGCATCGAGGGTGTTGCGAAGTTCAATTCAACGCATCAAGCGAGCGTCGCGCGCACTGGCAAGGAGCCGCTCACGCTTGACTTTGTGAGCGCGATCATCGCGACAGGCTCGGTTCCGTTCTTCCCCGAAAGTGAAGGATTCTTCGGGCCTGAACTCAAGGGGCCCGATGGCGTTCACATCCTCACGCCACGTCATCTCTCGACGCTGACCTCGTTGCCCAAGACGATGCTCGTCGTCGGCGGTGGGGTGACGGGCGCAGAGATGGTCCACGCGTTCACCAGCTTGGGCGTGGAGGTGAGCTGGATGATGGACGACCTCGGAATCCTCCCTCGCTTCGATCGCGAACTCGCGAGCTCGCTTGGCGATGTGCTGATGGAGCGCGGCGCGAAGCTCATCCACGGCAAGCGTGTGATGTCGGTGATCAAGCAGGGCGGCGGCGTGCAAGCGCGACTCGATGGAGGCCGCACATACGAGGCTGAGCGAGCATTTGTTGCGATTGGTCGAACGCCCGACACATCACGCCTCGGGCTTGAACTCGCGGGTGTCGAAGTGCATCCGCGCGGTTCGATTCCAGTGGATGCGTTGGGTCGGACGAATGTGCCGCACATCTATGCCGTGGGTGATGCAACTGGCGCGTCTTTCACGACAACCAAGTCTTGCGCCGAAGCCTACGCAGCAGCTCGATCCGCGACGGGTCAGGATGTGAGAGAGCCCGTGCGCGAGGCATGGATCGAGGCCGTCTTTACCGACCCCGAAGTGGCGCGCGTCGGGATGACACCCGAGGAAGGCGCACGTCGTGGTCGAAGCTTTGAGGTGTGTGCCGTGGGCTTCGATGCATCGCTGCGCGGCATGCTCGATGGGGCGGGCACGGACAAGCACGCGCGCGGGGTCTTGAAGGTGGTGTTTGGTGACGACGGGACTGTGCTCGGCGGCATCGCGATTGGCCGTGGCGCAGTCGAGGCGCTCACGCCGGTGGCAACGGCACTTCATCTCGGCGCCAAGCGAGAGCAACTGCGCGGACTCTTCCTCGCGAGTCCGAGTCTGAGCGAGATGGGCCTCGAAGCATTTCGCTGAGACGCCACGCATGCCTCGCGATCAGCAGCCACACTGCGGGACATCCACCCGCAGCACGAGGCGTGGCTGAGAGGGGATGCAAGGTGGTGAGCGGTGAATCGCGCCGCCTCCGCGATTGCCTTCGAACGCTTCGCCCTTGAGCACAAGCACGTCGCCTTCACGCGCGAAGCGCACCTTCGTCATGTCGGGAACAATCGCGAGGTTGGCCTCGTCCAGGCTCAGGTCATGTCGACCCACTTGCTCGCGCCGCGCGTGCTCGCTCTCCACCCACTCGGTGCCCTGGCCGACGTAGGTGATGAGCGCCCGCAGGCCAATGAAATCCACGTGGAATTTTCGACACGCGTCGTCGCGCACTTGGCTTAAGTGAACCCTCACATGATCGCGCCGGGTCCACTGCGCGAAGCGAGGGAGCAAACGCGCAAGGTCGTCTTCGATCTGGGTACGTGCAACCTCTGGAAGGTCTGCAAGAAGCGCGGATGTGGGGCATTTCGCGGGAGCCCCTTCCCACGTGCGCGCCTCGCGCGACTCACGCATCCACTCGGCCAGCGCCGCGGACACCGACGCGTCTCGTGCGAGGTAGGCGGCGTTGAAGGGTGCCTCCGCAATCAGGTCGAGACCGCTCCATGTGTCGGTCAACGAGGCTTGAGGTGCTGTCGCAAGCACCGATGATTTTCCGCGGTGGGTGAGCTCAATCATTCGCCGATAATGGCGCATACAGGATGCACTTGCAAAGCGGTTGCATATGAGTCTTAGGTGCGTTAGGAGGAATGGATGCGTGACATCATTCAGCTCGTCTCCACCTCCGGCTCTGGCTACGCGTACGTGACTTCCAAGAACAAGCGGACGAAGCCCGAGAAGCTTCAGATGAAGAAGTTCGACCCCGTCGTGCGCAAGCACGTGATGTTCGTCGAGAAGAAGATCTCGCGGGGCTAAACGCTAGACGTCCTCGAATGTCCTCAGGCGCAGCGTGGTGTGCGCATCGAGGCCGTAAACATCCACCAAAGCTCGTTGAGCCAGATGCGTGAAGAGCGTGTCTGGCTCATCGCTTTCGAGGGTGCGCGTGTAGTTTGGATGCGCATCGGTGCCCTTGGTGAAGCCCAGCAAGCGCAGGCGCTGAAGGCGTGCGCTGGACCGGCCAAGAGAGGCAACAACGCCCCTCCCCGCGGCGGCCTCGATGCGCTTCTCTGAGCCTTCAAGCATCAGCTGCACGTAGGCCTCTGAAGGCGCATCCGCTTCGAGGATGAGGTAGCCATTCTCGCTCTGGCGAATGGCGCGCAGCGCCGAGGTGATTCGCTCCGCATCGTCGAGTCGAACACGCTGCACAAGCTCGGGGCCTTCCACATCGACGACCGAGTAGCCGTGAGCGAGCGCGATGTTGGTCGCAACGTCCCGCTGGTCGAGATCGCTCGCGTCGACCTCCAGCCATCCGCAGCGTTCGCGCGCGCGGATGCCCAACGCGCGGAGGTTGCGTCGAAGCGAAGACCAATGAAGCGACACGGCGATCGAACAATCCAGATGCACGCCTTGATGTTTCAGCGCTTCCTGGGGGCTGAGCGAGGGCAACTCCTGCACGATCCGAAGCGGCCAGCCGCCCGCATCTTCGCCGCGCGCGCGAGCCTCTTCGCCGGACAACTCTGGCGTTTGTTCCATCCGAGTCGTTAGCACATCCAATTTGCAGATGCGACGAAGTTGCATTAGGAGACCGGCCCCACCACGGAGGTATCGATGTCTCGTGTCTGTGAACTCACCGGCAAATCCTATTTGCGCGGCAACAAGGTCTCTCATTCGAATCGCAAAACCATCAAGCACAGCCAGGTCAACTTGCAGTCCAAGCGGGTCTGGTTGCCGAGCGAGGGCCGCTTTGTGCGGATGCTTCTCTCGACCTCGGCGCTGCGAACGATGACCAAGCTCGGCGTGGAGAAGGCACTCCGCAAAGCCCTGTCGAAGGCGCAGTGATGGAGGCGAACGCACTCGCGACGGACGCGCTCAAGCGACTCCCAGTGACCGTGCTCTCGGGCTTCCTCGGGGCCGGGAAGACGACGCTGCTCAATCACATCCTGACCAACCGCGAGGGCAAGCGCGTGGCGGTGATCGTTAACGATATGAGCGAGGTGAACATTGACGCGCGGCTCATCTCGGACGGCGGCGCGAACCTCTCGCGCACCGAAGAGAAGCTCATCGAGATGTCGAACGGTTGCATCTGCTGCACGCTCCGTGACGACCTCCTGGCGGAGGTTGCGAAGCTCGCAGCGGAGGGTCGCTTTGACTACCTCCTCATCGAATCCACGGGCATCGGTGAGCCCCTTCCCGTGGCGCAGACGTTCACGTTTCGCGATGAGCAAGGCAAGAGCCTCGCGGATGTCGCCCGCCTCGATACCCTCGTCACCGTGGTCGATGCGCACAACTTTCTGAGTGAGTACGAATCGATGGATTCGCTTCCCGACCGTGGCATCGGGCTCTCCGAGGAAGACGATAGGGGCGTGGTCGACCTCTTGGTGGATCAGGTTGAGATGGCGGACGTGATCGTGCTCAACAAGGTCGATGCAGTGAGCGCAGATGACCTTCAGAAAGTTGAGGGGTTGATTCAAAAGCTCAACCCCAACGCGCGTCGCGTGCATGCCTCGTTTGGAAAAATTCCGCTGGATGCCGTGCTCAACACGCATCGCTTCGATCTTGAGAAGGCGCAGTCGAGCGTGGGTTGGATGAAGGAATTGCAGGGGACGCACACGCCGGAGACGGAGGAGTACGGCATCACGAGCTACGTCTGGCGCGCCGACAGGCCCTTTCATCCAGAGCGTCTGGATGCGGTGCTCCAGAGCGAATGGACGGGCGTGCTGCGAAGCAAGGGCTTCTTCTGGCTCGCGACGCGTGATGCCGAAGTGCTTGGGTGGAGTCAGGCGGGCAACCTAGGAAGGCTCGAGCGCGCAGGTTTCTTTTGGGCTGGGATGGACGCCTCGCATTGGCCAACGGACGAGGCAGAGATCGCGAAGATTCGGGCGAACTGGCATCCCGTCTGGGGTGATCGCAAACAAGAGCTTGTGATCATCGGGTTCGCGTCGAAGATGAACCGCATTGAGCTTGAGGCGCGCCTTGAAGCCGCCTTGCTCACTCAAGACGAGATGGCCGATCCCGGGAGCTGGGCGTCGATGACAGACCCGCTTCCGCGTGAGCCTATCGAAGACGAGATTGAAGACGAGGAAGCGTCATGACGCGGTATTCGTCAGCCGTCTTTTTTTCGTTGAGCATCGCCGTGCTGGGCTGCGGATCTCCCGCACCGGCCGACACATGCGCACCAAACGGCGTCTCCCATGGGGACCACTGCGACTGCGATCGCGGGTACCGAGAAGAAGACATGCGATGCATCCCACGCGCTTTCGATGCAGGGGCTTCCGATGCGGGTGCGGCTTCCGATGCGGGTGCGGCTTCCGATGCGGGCGCGGCTTCCGACGCGGTCTCGTTCTTGGATGCGCCCGAAGCTGGGTGTGGGCCGAACGGGCAATCGCATGGCGATCACTGCCACTGCGACCCTGGCTACGTGGAGATCGCCGGTCGCTGCGTGACGCCACCTGCGTGCACTGGGCCCGATGATGCGCTTGAGCCGAACGACCTGCCGTCGTCTGCGTCGGTGTTGATTTCCGACCCCGCCCCGCGCGCTCTCTACTCGTGTATCGCCGACGCAGATTGGTTCGCTCTCACCCTCGCTTCCGGAGAGACGGTGAACGTGGCCCTGGACTTCAGCCACGCCGCATCCGACATCGACGTCTATCTCTTCGCGCCTGGCGCAGACACGGAACACGACAGGCCTGTTGCGCGGGGCGACTCGACCAACGACGACGAGGCCTTCTCGTACACGGCGCCCGCAGCCGGCACCTACCTCATGCTTGTGACCGGTTACGACAATCGCGAGGCTCCCTACGCGCTCACGATGGGCACCTCACGCTGAGCATCTCACGCTGAGCACCCTGCGCCGGATGCGTTCGCAAGAATGCTTTTGTCGCACACGAGAGACCCTGCGGTAGCCGTCTATTCGGAAGCCGCCGGGTCGATCGTAAAGCGCAACAGCGGAGCGATAAATCGGCAGCAACTCCGACCGTCCATATACGCATCACGGTTGCGTTTGTATATCGGTCGCATTAGCTTCTGGGCGTGAAACTTTCCTCGCGCAATCCCGCCCTCGTTCTCGCGTCAGTTTTGCTGTTCACGTCGTTGACCGGCTGCCCGAACGACGCCGATCCACCGGACGTGTCCACCTGGCAGCTTGTTGGTGAGGCGCAGCCCGAGGCGTTCCTCTCGGTGGCTGGCACTTCCGCTAGCGATGTGTGGGCGGTCGGCGCCGACGGCCGCGCCGGACCGGTCGTCCAGCACTTCGATGGGACCGTATGGGAGCGCCGCGTCACCGGCACGCAGGGCGATCTCTGGTGGGTGCACGCAGTTTCTGCGAACTCAGTTTACTTCGGTGGCGAGAACGCGACCGTCCTGCACTGGGACGGAACAACCTTCACGCGCATGCGCACGCCAGGCGTCGCGCGCAACACAGTCTTCGGCGTGTGGGCGAGCAGCGACTCGAACATCTATGCAGTCGGCAGCACCGCAGGGCGCAGTGGCTTCGTCTGGCGCTTCGACGGCGCTGCGTGGTCCGAGCTGCGCTTGCCGGACGACATGCCGCGCTTGCCGAACGGCGAGGTGGCTGGGCTCTTCAAGGTGTGGGGCGACGGCGCGCGCACGGTGTGGATCGTCGGCGCGCGCGGTGCGTTGCTTCGTTCGACCGACGGCGGCCCGCTTGAGCACGTCGAGACCGGTACGGAGCTCACTCTATTCACCGTTCACGGTGCGGGCTCGAATGTCGTCGCGGTCGGCGGCGCGGGCAATGGCGTTATCGTCAGCGGCAGCGCAACGACCCCGATCATGGAGCAGACGCCGGACGCTGCGCCGCTCTTTCAAGGCGTATTCGTCACCAGCACAGGCGGCTTCGCAAGCGGCGCACGTGGCGATGTGTACGAGCGCAGGGGTAGCGCTTGGTCACTGGTCGAACATGGTCTCGCGTTCAGGGCTGAGTCGCTGCACGCGGTATGGGTCGACCCGGGCGGCGGTGTGTGGTCAGTGGGCGGCAATGTGCTCGGCTCGGCGCTCGACAGCGGCGTGATCATTCATCGCGGGGCCACTGTGGCCACGCTCCCCTCGGTCGCGCGGCTGGACGCTGGCATGGACCTGAACGGCGACGCCGGACCGCCGCCGACTATATGCCCTGAAGAGATCATCATGCGCGCCGCCGACAAGTCGATCGCGCGACAGTGGAACGAGCAGATGCTCGCCTCGATTCGTCGCGATACGCCGCGCCCGACGGTACACGCGCGCAATCTGTTTCACGTATCCGCAGCGATGTACGACGCGTGGGCAGCCTACGACGGCACGGCCGACGGCTACTTCGTGCGCGAGCGCCTCACCGCAGCGGACGTCGATGCCGCACGCACGGAGGCCATCAGCTACGCCGCCTATCGCGTGCTGGTGCACCGCTACGCTCCGGCGATCGGCGGCGCTCTGTCCGTTGCGTGTTACCGCGCCGTGATGGGACGGCTCGGTTACGACCCCGAGGACACCAACGCGACTGGCGAGAGCCCTCGTGCGCTTGGCAACCGCATCGGCGCAGCGGTTATCGCCGCCGGCGCAGTGGATGGTGCCAACGAGGCGATGAACTACGCCGACCCCACGCCATGGATGTCACCCAACGACGCGCTGGTGGTCGACGAGCCGTTCACGCTGACCACCGACCCGGCGCGATGGCAGCCCCTTAACCTAGCGGTCGCCGTCACGCAAAACGGGATTCCAGAGGGGGCTGGGGCGCAAGATTACATCGGCAGCCACTGGGGCGCGGTCACGCCGTTCGCCATGTCCCGCACTGGGCCAGGCGTCCCGTACCACGACGCTGGCCTGCCCCCGGCGTTCGATGACGAGATCAAACCGTTGGTGGTCGATGTGATCCGCCGCGCAAGTCAGCTCGACCCGAGCGACCCGACGATGATGGACAGCTCCCCCGGCGCCTTCGGCAACAACCCGCTCGGCACCAACGACGGCGCTGGGCGTGCGACGAACCCGGCCACTGGTGCGCCGTACGCGCAGCAGATGGTGCGGCGCGGCGACTTCGGTCGGGTTCTCGCCGAGTTCTGGGCGGACGGGCCGCACTCGGAGACGCCGCCTGGCCACTGGAACTCGCTCGCCAATGAGGTCGCGGACGACGACGATCTGGTCCGTCGGCTCGGCGGCGTGGGGCCCGTGCTTGGCCCGCTCGAATGGGACATCAAGGTCTACTTCACGCTGAACGGCGCGGTGCACGATGCGGCGATCACCGCGTGGGAAGTGAAGCGGCTGTTCACCTGCTCGCGGCCCATCACGTTGGTCCGGCATATGGCGAAGCTCGGTCAATCGACCGACACGGCTGCCGACAACTACAACCCGAACGGCCTGCCGCTCATCCCCGACCTCATCGAAGTCGTCACCGTCGAGAGTTCTGCCCTCGGCGAGAGGCACGCGCACCTCTCGCTGCACGTCGGCGAAGTCGTGCTGTTCTCGTGGCGTGGTGAGCCCGGCGATCGTGCCAACGAGGTCGGCGGCGTGGGCTGGGTGCGAGGCATCGAGTGGCAGCCATATCAGCGCCGCACCTTTGTCTCGCCCGCGTTCCCAGGCTTCATCTCCGGGCACAGCACATTCAGCCGCGCGGCCGCCGAGGCGATGACGCGGCTCACCGGCAGCGAACTCTTCCCGGGCGGCTTGCACGAGTTCGTCGGACGCGAGAATGCGTACCTCGTCTTCGAGCGCGGGCCGTCAACGGACGTACACCTGCAGTGGGCGAGCTACTACGACGCCGCCGATCAGGCCGGTCAGTCGCGCATCTGGGGCAGCATCCACATCTCGCCCGACGACTTCGTTGGACGCCGCATCGGCAACGACGTCGGCGCCGACGCGCATACCCTGGCACTCACGTACTTCAACGGCACCGCTGTGCCGTGAAGGTCTGCTTTGTCGGACTGAGCTCGGCGACTGAAATCGATCGAGCGCGGCCCCATCTCGCCCCGGCGACTTCGCCCTCGCGGACCGCGCTTCACGATCGAGAAGTCGATCCATGAGTCGCGCGAAACACGGCGATGAACGGCAACGCCTCAACAGGCTGGAGCGGCGGCGGAACGACGTGGGCCGCTGCGGTCCAGCCATCAAGGTTTGAAATTGCTCACCGCGCGGCGCTCAGCCACGCGGTGAGCAATCGGTCAGCAGGCGGTATTGCCCCAAGCGGCGCGACCGCGCATTACGCCGCGCGCCTCGGCACCCGAGTCGTCCCGGACGAACACCTCGACCCGAACCTCCTGGTCGAGCACATCAGCCGGATCCTCCACCACGGGGGTGAGTCCGGTAATCTGGCGAACTCCGGGAGGCGCATCCGGATCGAATGGGAGTCGAAGCTCCAACGGCACCGACACCAAGAGACCGTCGGCGACCCTCACGATCCGGACGCCGACGACGATTCGCGTACCCATCGCGTCGTTCACTCGAACTGAGGTGAACACGTGCTGAGAACCTTGGCAGCCGCGCTGTAGCCGCAGCGTCTGTCCATCCTCATGAGGCACGAAGTCGCCCTGCGCGCCCGTTCCTACGGCGAGCGCGAGCCCCACTGCACCCGCGTCGGGCGCGGCGTCGTCGCTACCGGCATCCGCAGACGCGTCGCTCGTCGTCGCATCTACGAGATTGCTGGCATCAGCGTTGCCAGCGTTGCTTTCACCGCATGCGAGCAAGCCTGTGGCCATACCCGCCGCAAGCCACCACGTGCCTAGACTTCGCTCGCGCAACGGATCCTTAGCCGCCGTCATGGCGTCAGCGACAC
>Ga0105045_10002629_pt1 | contig 15223 bp, 17 predicted proteins | sample MAT02_FD_78089 | JGI IMG/M metagenome (GOLD analysis project Ga0105045, IMG submission 78089) | Freshwater microbial communities from Lake Fryxell liftoff mats and glacier meltwater in Antarctica - MAT-02 (megahit assembly) | ecosystem: Environmental > Aquatic > Freshwater > Ice > Liftoff...
CGGGCCGGGTTCGGAACGTTGACGATGCACGCACCGGCGCGGTAGACCATCACCGCCTGCTGCACGTCCTGCAGCAGGTACTCCATGAACTTCAGCCGCTGCAGCATCACGCCCAGCTTGGGATGGCGGTAGGGCTTCATGCCCTCCCGGTGAAGGGTGGTCAGGAAGTCGATCTGGAAGTCCGGATCGCGCGGGTCCAGGTAGGTCGCTCCGGTGCCGCCGTCGGTGTGCTCGATGGGAAGCAGGCCCATCTGCAGCGATTCGATCGCGGCGTGCGCATCCATCTCGATATCAGCAGGCAGGGCGATCGACAGCGCCTTGCCGGCGTGGGCGAAGTCGACATCCTGGGTGACCTGGCCCGACTGCCAGCGCACGCCGAGCATGTTCCCGTAGGCCAGGAAGGCATGCGTCCCCACCAGCACCCCGCCGGCCTGGAAGAATCCGTGGTCGGCCAGCCGCTGCACCACCTTGAAGTGGCGCGGCAGCATCGGGGCGTTGCCGAGCGCCTCGGCCGACTGGGCCAGGGCCTGCATCGCAGGGCGAGCGCCACCGGCCTCGCGTTGCGCAATCAGGGCCAGCACCCGATCGTTCTCCGGGCCGACGTAGACCTGCCGCTTCTTTCCCGAGACTTCGAGGAACTGGTAGTACCAGTAGTAGCGCTCCTTCACCTGTTTGCGGGCGAAGGTGCCTGGCAGGTTGGCCACGCTGCGCGCAAGTTCGACGCCATGGGCCGCGTCGAGCAGCTGCGCGTAGGCCGTCTGCGCCGTAGCCGACAGGGACTGGAATCTGGCCATCGGGCACCTCCTGGTTCGAAGCGAGTCTAGGCCCGCGGTTATACGCAATCAACAGAAGATTGCGTATAACCGGGTCCGAACCTGGCTTCTTCGGCTGCGGGATTCATCCATCCATCGCGAGGAAGCGATATAATGCAGGTCGGCCTCCACGGCCCACCCCGCCGAGGGGCGCTGCAAGCCCGGCCCGCGCAACGTGGGCAAGGGATCAGGCTCGGCGAAGGTTCCAAGTTCAACCGCGCCCGTTAACGCGTGACCCCCGAGCCCCAGGCCCGGCCGGCGTCACCCACCAACGGAGCTATACCGATGAACGCTGTCGTAAACCTAAAGAAAGACTTCAAGGTCGCCGACCTCTCGCTGGCCGATTTCGGCCGCAAGGAGCTCGACATTGCCGAGCACGAGATGCCGGGCCTGATGTCCATCCGCAAGAAGTACGCCGCCGGCAAGCCGCTCAAGGGCGTGCGCGTGACGGGCTCGCTGCACATGACCATCCAGACGGCCGTGCTGATCGAAACCATGAAGGACATTGGCGCCGACGTGCGCTGGGCCTCGTGCAACATCTTCTCCACCCAGGACCATGCCGCCGCGGCCATCGCCGTCACCGGCACCCCGGTGTTCGCCTGGAAGGGCGAGACGCTGGAAGAGTATTGGGACTGCACCCTGGACGCGATCAGCTTCCCGGGCGGCAAGGGTCCGCAGCTGGTGGTGGACGACGGCGGCGACGTCACCATGCTGATCCACAAGGGCTATGAGCTCGAGAACGGCAGCGACTGGGTCAACACCCCGTCGGGCTCGCACGAAGAGCAGGTGGTCAAGAACCTGCTCAAGCGCGTTGCGCGCGAGCGCCCGGGCTTCTGGGCCAACGTGGTGAAGGACTGGAAGGGCGTCTCGGAAGAGACCACCACCGGCGTGCATCGCCTCTACCAGATGCTCGAGCAGGGCAAGCTGCTGGTGCCGGCCATCAACGTCAACGATTCGGTCACCAAGTCCAAGTTCGACAATCTGTACGGCTGCCGCGAGTCGCTGGCCGACGGCCTCAAGCGCGCGCTGGACGTGATGCTGGCCGGCAAGGTGGCCGTGGTCTGCGGTTATGGCGACGTCGGCAAGGGTTCCGCGGCTTCGCTTCGCGCCTACGGCGCCCGCGTGGTGGTCACTGAAATCGACCCGATCAACGCCCTGCAGGCTTCCATGGAAGGCTTCGAGGTCAACACGGTCGAGGCCACCCTGGGCCGTGGCGACATCTACGTCACCACCACCGGCAACAAGGACGTGCTGACGCTCGAGCACATGTCGAACATGAAGGACCAGGCCATCGTCTGCAACATCGGCCACTTCGACAACGAGATCCAGGTCGAGAAGCTCAACGATTCCGACGCCGAGCGCCTGAACATCAAGCCGCAGGTGGACAAGTACACCTTCAAGAACGGCAACGCCATCTACCTGCTGGCCGAAGGCCGCCTGGTGAACCTGGGCTGCGCCACCGGCCACCCCAGCTTCGTGATGTCGAACTCGTTCGCCAACCAGACCCTGGCCCAGATCGAGCTGTGGACCAACAAGGACAGCTACGAGAACAAGGTCTACATCCTGCCCAAGAAGCTCGACGAGGAAGTGGCCCGCCTGCACCTGGAGAAAATCGGCGTGGTGCTGACCGAGCTGACCACCGAACAGGCCGAGTACCTGGGCGTGTCGAAGGAAGGCCCGTACAAGCCGGAGCATTACCGCTACTGATGGTTCGGGCCTGAAGGCCCTACCACCGATGGCAAACGACGGGCGCCTCACGGCGCCCGTTTCCGTTGGGGGAGCACGAACGGGGTCAGGTTCACTTCCGACCCAACGAACTCTGCAACCTGCAGCGGGGCTGGGGTCGGAAGTGAACCTGACCCCGTTCTTGGTTCTTCATTCCTTTCACGCGGACGAAAGGACATATTGTCGGCCAATCCCAGACTTGCCCGAGCCCATGCCCAAGCTCAGTTTCGAGTTCTACCCACCCAAGACCGACGAACAGCGCGCCCAGCTCGACCGCACCGTGGGCAAGCTCAAGGCCTATTCGCCGGAATTCGTGTCGGTGACCTTCGGCGCGGGCGGCTCCACCCTGTCCTACACCGCCGAAACCGTGCGCCACCTGCGCGACGGGCACGGCCAGAACGGCGTGCCGCACCTGAGCTGCGTCGGCGGCACGCGCGAGGAAATCCGCCAGCTGCTGGCCGACTACCGCGCCCAGGGCTGCGACCGCATCGTCGCGCTGCGCGGCGACCTGCCCTCGGGCATGGCGCGCGCCGGCGACCTGCACTACGCCTCGGACTTGGTGCGCTTCATCCGCGAAGAACACGGCGACCACTTCCACATCGAAGTCGGCTGCTACCCGGAAACCCACCCGCAGTCCGAAGACGCCATGGCCTGCATCCGCCACTTCAAGACCAAGGTGGACGCCGGCGCCGATTCCGCCATCACCCAGTACTTCTTCAACGCCGACGCCTACTTCCGCTTCGTGGACGACGTGCGCGAGGCCGGCATCACCGTGCCGGTGATCCCCGGCATCATGCCGATCTCCAATTTCAGCCAGCTCAAGCGCTTCTCGGAAGCCTGCGGCGCCGAGATCCCGCGCTGGATCGGCAAGCGCATGCAGGCCTACGGCGACGACGCCGACAGCGTGCGCGAGTTCGCCGCCGACATCGTCGCCGGCATGTGCCGGCGCCTGGTGGCTGCCGGGGTGCCCGAGCTGCATTTCTACACGCTGAACCTGGCCCGGCCGACCGAAGCCGTGCTCACCCGCCTGGGCTGAACTTCGCGCTAACCTGCCGGCCATGAACCGGCTCGCTCCGACGCTGATCGTCCTGCTGCTGGCACTGCTGGCGTGGCCTGCACCGGCCGCGGCCCAGGGCATCCGCCGCTGCGTGGATGCCCAGGGCGTCAGCATTTTCACCGACCGCCAGTGCAGCGAAATGGACGCCGTGCCGATGCGGGCGCCGCCGATCTCGCAGGGCAACTTCGGCGGCGGGTTCCGCGGCGGATTCGCCCAGGTCGGCTGCGCCCGTCGCCCCGAGGACCTGCTCGATCGCGTGCGCTCGGCGCTGGAGGCGCACGACGTCAACCGGCTCGCCAGCCACTACCACTGGACCGGCACCGGCTCGGGCAGCGGCCGTCGCCTGATGGACGCGCTCGAACGCATCGCCGGGCAGTCCCTGCTGTCGGTCGAGCTGGTGTACCCGGATCCGCCGGCCGAGAACGGGAACGAGAACCGGGTCAGGTTCAGTTCTCCGGAAGAGGCGTCGGATGCAGTAAGTCCTGAAAAAGAACTGAACCTGACCCCGTTCTCGCCTGCGGCGCTGCCGCGGCAGATGCGGGTGCTGCAGATGCGCGGCGACCGGGCCGAGGAGGCCAGCAGCACGGTGTTCCAGCTGCGGCGCAACGTCGGCTGCTGGTGGATCCAACTGTGAGGCCAGGCCGGGCCTGACCGGATAAACTGGCGGCCTGTCTCCAGGAGTCCGTCATGACGCAGCAATACCCCGAACACATCTGGCACAACGGCAGCATCAAGCCCTGGGCCGATGCCACCGTGCACGTCATGGCGCACGGCCTGCACTACGGCTCCTCGGTGTTCGAGGGCATCCGCAGCTACGCCACGCCCGACGGCCATGCGGTCTTCCGGCTCACCGCGCACCTCAAGCGCCTGTACGCGTCGGCCAAGATCTACGACATGTACATGCCCTACGACGTGCCCACCCTGGCCCAGGCCTGCCGCGACGTCATCACCGCCAACAAGCTGGAAAAAGCCTACCTGCGGCCGATCGCCTACCGTGGCCTGGGCGGTTTCGGCCTGTCGGCCGATACGCCCACCGACCTGGCCATCGCGGCCTGGCACATGGGCCCGTACCTGGGCCCGGACGTGCTGGAAGCGGGCATCGACGCCTGCGTGTCGAGCTGGCAGCGCTTCGCCCCCAACACCATCCCGGCGGGCGCCAAGGCCGGCGGCAATTATCTTTCCGGCCAGCTGATCGCGCGCGAGGCGCGCCGCCTGGGCTTCGGTGAAGGCATCGCGCTGGCGTCCACCGGCCTGCTCAGCGAAGGCGCCGGGGAAAACCTGTTCCTGGTCATTGACGGCGCGCTGCACACCACGCCCATCAGCGCCGCGCTGCTCAACGGTATCACCCGCAACTCCATCATCACCCTGGCCAAGGCCAACGGCATCGAGTGCGTGGAGCGCGACATTCCGCGCGAATACCTGTACCTGTGCGATGAACTCTTCATGTGCGGCACCGCCGCCGAGATCACGCCGATCCGCTCGGTGGATGGCCGCCAGGTGGGCGCCGGCAAGCCCGGCCCGGTGACGCGCCGCGTGCAGGATCTGTTCTTCGGCCTCTTCGACGGCCGCACGCCCGACGTCCACGGCTGGCTGGAATACGTCTAAGCGCTGTTGGCCGTGGCAAAAAACCCCGCTACGCCACCGCGGTAAAGCGAAGGATGGCGACGGCGCCCTGCTCGGGCCGCGGCGCGATGCTCACGTGCCAGTCGTAGAGTTCGCACAGGCGGCGCACGATGGACAGGCCGATGCCGCCGCCCACCGTGCCGCCCGCGCCGGAGCCGCGGTAGCCGCGCTCGAACAGCCGCGCGGCGTCTTCTTCGCTCAGGCCCGGGCCGGTGTCCTCGATGCGCACCTGGTGCGCCTGCACCACGATGCGAACCTCGCCCTGGCTGGTGTACTTGCAGGCGTTGCCGATCAGGTTGCCCAGCGCCACGGCCAGCACGGCCTCGGGCGCCTCGACGACCGCGTCCGCGTCGCCCTCCACGATCACCTCGAGGGGCTTGCTTCCCAGCTGCGTGCGCGCGGCGTCGGCCAGCTGCTGGCACAGGCGCAGAAGCGGCGTGTGGCCGGTGCCGCGCTCGTTGCGCGACAGCAGAAGCAGCGCAGTGGTGAGGTCGGTGCTCTGAACCGCCGCACGCTCGATGCGCAGCAGGCGCTGGCGTGTCTTTTCGGCCAGGTCGGGATTGGCCAGCAGCAGCTCGGTGGCGCCGCGGATCACCGCCAGCGGCGTGCGCAGCTCGTGGCTGACGTCGGAGTTGAACTCGCGGTCGCGCTTCACCAGTTCGGTCATCTGCTCGGCGTAGTCGTCCAGCACCGCGGCCAGCTGGCCCACCTCGTCGTTGGCGAAGTGCGGCGCCAGTTTCTGAGGCTTTTCGCTGCCGGCCATGCCCTTCATGCGGTGGGCCAGCGCGGTCAGCGGGCTGATGACGCGCTTGGACGACCAGAAGCCGATCACCAGCGACATCAGCGAGAACAGGAACACCACCCCCACCAGGGCGTACATCAGCTGCTTTTGGCTGGCCAGCTCCTGGTTGATGTCGTAGCGAAGGAAGAACCAGTATTCGGGCGTCTTGCGAACCGCCAGCTTGTACACGCGGGTGAGGCCCTGGGCGTCGGTCTCGGAGACCTCGTGCACGCCGTCGGGCAGGTTCTGCCAGTTCAACGGCACGTTGCCGAACCGGCGCGCGCTGAACACGTTTCCGGTGATCTTCTCGAACGGCATGACGCCGCTGCCCTCGGGGTCATACTGGTCAGCGAAATCCTGCACGTTCTGCAGCAGCGCCTCGCCGATCAGCTGGTCCTCCAGCCGCTCGCGCAGCAGCACCGTGGCGGTAGCGAACAGCGCCGTCAGGCCGAAGCCCAGCAGGAAGAACGACAGGATGATCCGGCTGCGAAGCCTACGCCGGTAGCGCATCTGCTTCAGCTCGCTTCGGGATCGGCGATCCGGTAGCCGATGCCGTGGCGGGTCTGGATGAGCGCCTTGTCGAAGGGCTTGTCCGTCGCGGCGCGCAGGCCGTGGATGTGCACGCGCAGCGAGTCGCTGTCGGGCAACTCCTCGCCCCAGACGCGGGTTTCAAGCTCCTGGCGCGTCACCACCGAGGGCGACGCCTCCATCAGCGACTGCAGGATCTTCAGGGCCGTGGGGTTGAGCTGCAGCAGCTTGCCGCCGCGGCGCACTTCCAGCGTGTCGAGGTTGTATTCCAGGTCGGCCACCAGCAGCACGCGCGGCTGGGCGGCCTTGCCGCGCCGGGCCAGCACGGCCAGGCGGGCTTCCACTTCCTGCAGCGCGAAGGGCTTCACCAGGTAATCGTCGGCGCCCGACTCGAAGCCTTCCAGCTTGTTGTCCAGGGTGTCGCGCGCGGTGAGCATCAGCACCGGGGTCTGCTTGCGGCCTTCCTGGCGCAGTTTGCGGCAGACCTCCAGGCCGTCCATGCCGGGCAGGTTGAGGTCGAGCACGATGGCGTCGAAGTCATTCACCACGGCAAGGTGCAGGCCGGTGACGCCGTCTGCGGCGTAGTCCACCGTGTGCCCGCGGTCCTCGAGGTAGTCGCCGAGGTTGGCGGCGATGTCACGGTTGTCTTCGACCACCAGGATGCGCATGGGCTAGTTCCCGATAGGACCGATGCCGCGCTGCACCCGCTTCAGCCTGTCCTGATCATCGTCGCGGCGACGCGTGCGCTCAGCAACGGTGGTGCAGGTGGTGACCTTTCGCTGGCTGCCGGTGGGGGCTTGGCGGGTGCAGACCATGCGGCTGTCCGAAGAGGCCTGGGTCAGCAGGTTGTTGACGGTTTCCTGGGCGTTGTACAGGCGCACCTTGTCCTCGGCCGGCAGCGCCTCGGGCGTCTTGCCGCCTTCGAGCAGGGCGGCCATTTCATCGAGCGACTGACGAACCTCGCCCCGTTCGGTGGAGGAAAGCTCGGCATAGGTCTTGCCGTCGGCCAGGCCCTTTTCGATGCTGGCTCGCTGCGCGGCGAAACTGCCGGCGTCGACGGCCACGGGGTTGTTGGCCAGCACCAGCGGCGAGGCGGTAAGTGCGAGTGTGAAAACGAGAGTCTTGAACAAGGCCGTTGATCTCATGGGTAGGGAGATTGAAGGATACTGACAGAGGCGCGGGCATTGCACACCCGGCAAAGAAAAAGGCCCGGGGACGCCACTGTTGGCGCCTGCCCGGGCCGAAAGGTTGCTACTGCCCCGATTGCCGTAATCCGCGGGATGCCGCTCTGACGAGGAGGACCTTGCAGGGTTTCCGGCTCGGCAAGACTAGGCCCGGGCGTATTAAATACCCGTTAAAACCGCTTCAGTCTTTGGTTAAGCCGGCTTGCGGCGGGCGGCGGCCCTGGCCGGCCGGGCCTTGGGCCGGACGCTGGCGGCGACGAAATCGATGATCGCCCCGGCCACATCCACGCCCGTGGCGGCCTCGATGCCCTCCAACCCCGGGCTTGAGTTCACTTCGAGCACCAATGGGCCCCTTTTCGAGCGCAGAAGGTCCACGCCTGCAACGCCGAGCCCCATCACCCGGGCGGCCCGCTGGGCGGTGTCGATCTCGGCCGGGGTTAGCTTGACCTTGCTGGCCTTGCCGCCCCGGTGCAGGTTGGACCGGAACTCACCCGCGCTGGCCTGGCGCCGCATGGCCGCCACCACCTTGCCGCCCACCACGAAGCAGCGCACGTCCGAGCCCTTGGCCTCGGCGATGAATTCCTGCACCAAAAAATTGGCGTACAGGCCGCGGAAGGCCTCGATGACGCTGCGCGAGGCGCCGGCGTTCTCGGCCAGGATCACGCCGGTGCCCTGCGTGCCTTCATTGAGCTTGATCACGTGCGGCGGGCTGCCCAGCATGCCCAGCAGGTCGCCGGTGTCGTCGGGGTTGTCGCCGAACACGGTCAGCGGCAGGTCCAGGCCTTCGCCGGCCAGCATCTGGTGGCAGCGCAGCTTGTCGCGCGCGCGCAGCACCGCGTCCGAGCCGTTGGGAGTGAAGGCGCCCATGAGTTCGAACTGGCGCAGCACGGCGGTGCCGTAGAAGGTCACCGAAGCGCCGATGCGTGGGATCACCGCATCGATGCCCGCCAGCGGCTTGCCCTTGTAGCGCAGCAGGAACTGGCCCGGCGCGATCTGCATGTAGCAGCGCAGCGGGTCGAGCACGCGCACCACGTGGCCGCGCTGGCGCCCGGCTTCCACCAGCCGCTGGGTCGAGTAGAGCTTGGTGTTGCGGGAAAGGATGGCGAGCTTCACGGGGGCAACAGGCCTTCGGGCGGATCGCCCTGCAGGAAGGAGCTGGCCGGGTCGACCAGGAAACGCCCGGCCAGCGCGGTACGGCCAAGCAGCATGGGGAAGAGCATGTTCCGCCGATGTGTCAGGTTCACTTCGGCCTGCCAGGCCTGGCCGGCCAGGCGAAGGCGGGTGCGGATGAAGATCCGTTCGCTGGTGTTGCCACCCGAATCGGTGACCCGGCGGCGATCGAGCACGGCCGCTTCGGCCAGCTGTGGCGGCAGGTCATGCACGCCGGTGTCGAGCAGGAAGCGCACGAACTCGCGGCCCTCGCGCAGGAATACTTCCTGGTCGCGCACGTGCAGTGCCGACGAGCGCGCGCCGGTGTCCACCTTGGCCCGCACCGCGACGATGCCCAGCACGGGCAGGGACAGCCACTCACGCCAGCCCAGGAGGACGGAGTGTGGCATGGCTTCCTCCAGGGGTGGCGCGAAGGCCGGAAGGGATGGCGCGCCAGCGCGGCCACCGGTGCGGTGCGTGGAGCGGGTGAAGGGAATCGAACCCTCGTCAGTTGCTTGGGAAGCAACAGCTCTGCCATTGAGCTACACCCGCGAACAGCCGGGATTATGCGGGCCGCCACGACCGGCCGCAACGCGATAAAATCGCCGCCATGCAGATCACGCTCAACGGCGAACCGCGCCAGGTGCACCCCGGCACCACCCTCGAGGCCCTGCTTGCGCAGGCGGGCCACGGCGGCCGAAAGGTCGCCGTGGAGGTCAACCTGGAGGTCGTGCCCCGCAGCCGCCACGCCGGCCACGCGCTGGCCGAAGGCGACCGGGTCGAGATCATCCAGGCCATCGGCGGCGGCTGACGACGCCGCCCCGCGGCTGAACCCGCTGTTGAAAAAGGGTTAACTCACACGGTCAATCGGGCCATAATCCGGGGATGAATCGCACGCCCGACGCCCCGCACGCCGATCCGCTCGTGATCGCCGGCAAGACCTACCGTTCCCGCCTGCTGACCGGCACGGGCAAGTTCACCGACCTGGAACAGACCCGCCAGGCCACCGAGGCCGCGGGCGCGCAGATCGTCACGGTCGCGATCCGCCGCACCAACCTGGGCCAGAACCCCGGCGAGCCGAACCTGCTGGACGTGCTGCCGCCCGACCGCTACACCCTGCTGCCCAACACCGCCGGCTGCTACACCGCCGACGACGCGGTGCGCACCTGCCGGCTGGCGCGCGAACTGCTGGACGGCCACAAGCTGGTGAAGCTCGAAGTGCTGGGCGACGCCCGCACGCTCTACCCCGACGTGGTGCAGACCATCCGGGCCGCCGAGATCCTGGTCGCCGAAGGCTTCGACGTGATGGTCTACACCTCCGACGACCCGATCATCGCCAAGCGCCTGGAGGAAATCGGCTGTGTGGCGATCATGCCGCTGGCCGCGCCGATCGGCTCGGGCCTGGGCGTGCAGAACCGCTGGTCCATCCTGGAGATCGTCGAGAACGCCAAGGTGCCCGTGCTGGTGGACGCCGGCGTCGGCACCGCCTCGGATGCCGCCATCGCGATGGAGCTGGGCTGCGACGGCGTGCTGATGAACACGGCCATTGCCGGCGCCCGCGACCCCGTGCTGATGGCCAGCGCTATGCGCAAGGCGGTGGAAGCCGGGCGCGAGGCGTTCCTGGCCGGCCGCATCCCGAAGAAGCGCAACGCCAGTGCGTCATCGCCCATCGACGGCCACTTCCTCTGAGCATGGCCACGGGCATGTCCGACCAACGAGACGACAGCCCCCCGGCGGACGCTCTGCGCAACCGCCCCATCCGCAGCTTCGTGCTGCGCCAGGGCCGCCAGACCGACGCCCAGAAGCGCGCCTTCGACCTGCACTGGCCCCGCCTGGGCCTGGACTACACCGGTGCGCCGCGCGACTTCGACGCCGCCTTCGGCCGCCGCGCGCCGCGCGTGCTGGAAGTGGGCTTCGGCAACGGCGAGCAGCTGCTGTTCGCGGCCGGGCGCGAACCCGAACGCGACTTCATCGGGGTTGAAGTGCATGGCCCCGGCATTGGCCGCCTGCTCAACGCCGCCGCGCAGGCCGGCCTGCGCAATCTTCGCGTGTACCAGCACGACGCCGTGGACGTGCTGCAGCACGAAGTCGCGCCGGCGTCGCTGGACGAAGTGCGCATCTACTTCCCCGACCCCTGGCACAAGAAGCGCCACAACAAGCGCCGCCTGGTGCAGCCGGGCTTCGTCGGCCTGCTGTGCGATCGCCTGCGCCCCGGCGGCCTGCTGCACCTGGCCACCGACTGGGAAAACTACGCCCAACACCTGTGGGACGTGCTGGACGCGGAGCCGCGCCTGCACGGCCGGGCCGGCGCGCGCGGCTTCGTGCCGCGGCCGCAATGGCGCCGGCAAACGCACTTCGAGACCCGCGGCCTGAAGTTGGGCCACGGCGTCTGGGACCTGCTGTACGACCGGGCCTGAGGGCGCAACCCACGCATGGAAACCGGCCTGGTCCTCACTCGCGACATGGTGCTCGTGCTGGGACTGGTGGGCTTCACGATCGCGATGTTCATGTTCGAACGCATCCGCGCCGACGCCACCGCGCTGGTGGTGCTGGTGGTGCTGGGGCTCACCGGGCTGGTGCCGGCCAACCAGCTGTTCGACGGCTTCTCGGGCAACGCCGTCATCGCCGTGATCGCCACGATGATCCTGGGCGCGGGCCTGGACCGCACCGGCGCCATCAACCGGCTGGCGGTGTGGCTGCTGCGCGTTTCCAAGGGCATGGAGGAGCGACTGATCCTGCTCACGTCGGCCACGGCCGGCCTGATGTCGGGCTTCATGCAGAACCCCTCGGTGATGGCGCTGTTCCTGCCGGTGGCCTCGCGCGTGTCCAGCCGGTCGGGCATCGGCCTGTCGCGGCTGCTGATGCCGGTGGCGGCCGCCATCGTGATGGGCGGCGGCCTGACGATGATCGGCAGTTCACCGCTGATGCTGCTCAACGACCTGCTGGTGTCCGCCAACCGCAACCTGCCCTCGGGCGTAGCCACGCTGCAGCCGCTGCCGATGTTCGCGCCGCTGCCGGTGGGCCTGCTGCTGCTGCTCGCGGGCCTGGCGTACTTCCGCTGGCGTGGGCCCAAGCTGCTGGGCAAGGGCGAGGAAAAGGGCGTGGCGCCCAGCCGAACCCAGAGCTACTTCGGCCGGGCCTACGGCATCGACGGCGACGTGTACGAACTCAGCGTCACCGCCGAAAGCCCGCTGGTGGGCATGGCGGTGGGCGAAGCCGAGGCGCAGCGCGATGCGCCGCTGTTCCTGGCCCTGCTCAGCGGCAACGAGGCGCGCCTGGCGCCGCCGGCCGACCAGATGATCTGGGTCGGCAGCGTGCTGGGCGTGATGGGCCCGCGCGAGGCCATCCAGGACTACGCGCAGAAGAACCTGCTGAAGATGTCGGCGCGGCTGCGGCACTTCGCCGACCTGTTCAACCCCAGCCGTTCGGGCATTTCCGAGGCGGTGATCCCGCCCACGTCGGCTTTCATCGGCAAGGCGCAGGCGCAGCTGCAGCTGCGCAAGCGTTTCGGCATCAGCCTGCTCGCCATCAACCGCGACAACCAGGTCTGGCGCGAGGACATCCGCCGCATGCCGCTCAAGGCCGGCGACATGCTGGTCTTCCACAGCATCTGGACCGACCTGGCGCAGGCCAGCGAAAGCCGCGATTTCGTCGTGGTCACCGACTACCCCAAGGGCGCGCACCGGCCGCAGAAGCTGTGGTGGGCACTGGGCGTGTTCATGGCGGCGATGGCGCTGGCGCTCACCACCCTGGTGCCGGTGCCGATCGCGCTGATGGCCGGCGCGGCCGCGATGATGGTCACCGGCGTGCTGAACATGGACGAAGCCTACGCCGCGGTCAGCTGGAAGACCGTGTTCCTGATGGCCTGCCTGATCCCGCTGGGCTGGGCCATGGACTCCACGGGCGCCGCCGGCTGGCTGGCGCAGCACATCCTGGACCGCATCGGCCCCGACGTGCCGATCTGGGTGATCGAGGCGGCCATCGGCCTGCTGGCCACCGCGTTCGCGCTGGTGATCGGCAACGTCGGCGCCACCGTGGTGATGGTGCCGATGGCGATCAACGTGGCGCTGGCCGCGGGCGGCAGCCCCACCGCGTTCGCGCTGGTGGTGGCGCTGTCGGCGTCGAACAATTTCCTGAGCGTGTCCAACCCGGTGCTGGCGATGGTGACCGGTCCGGCCGGCTACCGCCCGCGCGACCTGTGGCGCATCGGCGGCCCGCTGACCCTGATTTACCTGGCCATCGTGCTGGTAGTGGTGAACCTGATGTTCTAGCCGACGGCCACGGCCAGCGACACCAGCGACGCCCCTCGGCAAGGCCCCGCCACGCACGCGCCCTGCTCGAGTTCGAAGCTGGCGCCGTGCGCCGCGCAGACCAGGCGGCCCTGGTCGAGCAGGAATTTCCCGGGCGCGTAGTCCATCCGCCGGCCCGCATGCGGGCAGATGTTCAGCCATGCCTGCACCCGGTCGCCGCTGCGCCTGAGCACGATGGACTGCAGCTCGCCGTCCACCGCCAGTTCGATCTCGGACAGTCCCTCGGGCGGCCACTCGGCCAGCCGGATTAACGAACCCCTTACACTTTCCACCCCATGCCTCGCCATACTTCGCTTCTCCGCATTCTGACATGCCCCCGATGACCTTCAGCTTCCAGCGCCTCTTCAGCTACTGCCCCAGCAAGCCGCGCAACCCGCTGCTGCGCATTCTGGTGGGCATGCTGGGCCTGGCGCTGCTGGTGCTGCTGGTGGCGTTCGGCCTGGTGATCGGCCTGGGCATGCTGCTGTTTGCGGCCGTGCGCCGCCTGATGCGCCCCACGGCCGCCCCGTCGCGCGCCAGCGAAACCGCCATCGAAGGCGAATTCGTGCACGTGGAAAAAACCCAGCCCCGCCTGGGCCTGCGCTGAGATCCACTTCGCGCGAACCCGCCGCCCTTCGCGGCTAGACTTGGCGCTTCGCTACGGAGCCGCGCCATGACCCCCACCGTGTTCCCCGCCCCTGCCCCGCCCTGCCTGCCCGTGCGCGGCAGCGACGCGCTGTTCCCCGTGCACCGCATCTACTGCGTGGGCCGCAACTTCGCCGAGCACGCCAAGGAAATGGGCGCCGCGGTGGACCGCGGCAACCCGGTGTTCTTCATGAAGCCGGCCGACGCCATCGTGCCCGGCGGCGGCCGCGTGCCCTACCCGTCCGGCACCCGCGACCTGCACCACGAAGTGGAGCTGGTGGTGGCGCTGGGCCGGGACGCGGGCGGAGAAGTCGCCACCGTTGACGCGATGGGCCTGGTGTTCGGTTACGGCGTCGGGCTGGACCTGACGCGCCGCGACCTGCAGGCCGCGGCCAAGGCCAAGGGCCTGCCCTGGGACACGGCCAAGGCTTTCGACCATTCCGCGCCGGCCAGCGAGCTGGTGCCGGCGGCCGCTGCCGGCGACGTCTTCGCGCGCCGCCTCTGGCTGGAAGTCAACGGCGAGCTGCGCCAGCAGTCGGGCCTGCACGAGATGGTGTTCAGCGTCGCCGACGTCGTCCACGAACTGTCGAAGCTCTACGCGCTCAAGGCCGGCGACCTGGTGTTCATGGGCACGCCGGCCGGCGTGGCGGCCCTGCAGCGCGGCGACCGCTTCCGGGCCGGCGTGGACGGGCTGGTGGAGTTCGGCGGACATATCGCCTGAGCGGCGAGCCAATGTAGATTCGCGGCTGGGTCCGACACACACAGGGAGCGCGCGGCAATGGGCATGGCTTCGGAGTTCAAGGAATTCGCGATGCGCGGCAACGTGGTCGACCTAGCCGTGGGCGTGGTGATCGGCGCCGCGTTCGGCAAGATCGTCGCCTCGCTGGTGAACGACATCATCATGCCGATGGTCGGCTACCTGGTGGGCGGCGTGAACTTCAACGAGCTGGCCTTCCAGCTCAAGCCCGCCAGCGTGGACGCCGCGGGCGCCGAGGTGGCCGCGGTGATGGTGAAGTACGGCGCCTTCATCCAGACCATCGTCGATTTCATGATCATCGCCTTCGCCATCTTCGTGGCGGTGAAGGTCATCAACACGCTCAAGCGCAAGCAGGAACAGGCGCCTGTGGCGCCGGCCGAGCCCAGCGACGAAGTGAAGCTGCTCACCGAGATACGCGACGCGCTCAAGCGCTGAGTACCACCCGAACACCCCCGCGCCGGCCCCCGGGGGCCGGCGCTTGTTTCCGGAGCCGCCATGCCGTTCGCCAAGACCTTGTTCGCCCTCTCGCTCGCGATCGCCTTCGCGCCAGCCTCCGCCGACACCGGCCTGGACCCGCAGGACATCGCCGTGGCCCAGGGCCTGCGCGACCGTGCGATGGCCGGCACCCAGGCCTGGGCGGTGGTGGAATCGCTGACCACGGAAGTGGGCCCGC